>Ga0307507_10000788_pt1 | contig 70083 bp, 28 predicted proteins | sample 7_EM_MG_FD_207223 | JGI IMG/M metagenome (GOLD analysis project Ga0307507, IMG submission 207223) | Populus trichocarpa ectomycorrhiza microbial communities from riparian zone in the Pacific Northwest, United States - 7_EM | ecosystem: Host-associated > Plants > Roots > Unclassified | place... | reverse complement strand
TTTCCATTCTACCCCCCCCCCCCCCCTTTTAGTAGATCTATAATGGCCTTGTAGATGAGCTTAGTCTTACGGTTAATTAGACCTTTAAGAAGGTTAAGGTAATAGCTAAAGATATTATTGTCGTCCTTAATACGCTGTGGGAGCGTGCTAGGGATATTAATTGCGAGCCTAATACCTGGCTTGCGTTTCACGCCGTCCTCCTAATAGCGGGCATTGGCGGCTTTAGACTAGCCTCTATAATGCGCCTCCTATACTGGTAAGTTAGTTTGGTGGTTATATAGGACCTAAATAACTAAATAAGGACGAGGCTCGTCGCTACAATTATAGTTAAGAAGAATAAGAAAAAGTAGGCTAGCCGCAACTTTAGAGCTAATGCGTAAGCCTGACTCTATCCTTACTTTATGTCTTTGGGAACTTCTTACCCTACCTTAGTTGCTTTCCCTTACTTACCTCCTCTGTTTTAATAGGATATTCTTTTCTATTACCCTTATCCTGTATCTAAATATATGCCTTGCCAGCCTTATCGCCACGCGCGCGATTATAGATAATGCCTTTAAGCCTAGCTTTAAGTCTGTTAACGCGCTACTCCGTTAACCTGCCCTTAAAGGAGTAGACTTCCTCCCGCTAAAGTGGAAGAAAGAGATGCTAGACTGGCCTATTTTTCTACTCGCTTACTTAAGTTTTAACTACTTATGGTACTAAATATGCCTTATAGCTGGTTTCTGGGAGGACTTACGTATCTACGCGCTATAGGTTAGTGCAGGAGCTAGACTTAATAGTAAGAGAATCTAAGGCAAATATATATATATATATATGTATATATTAAGCAGCGCGTTTCCCCACTGCTTTCCTTCTTAACTCTATAAATAGTAGGGATGACTACTAACTTCTTTAAACCACTAGGCGTTCTCTCTAATATACTACGCAACTATATTTTATTTAATACGACCTAAGTATTCTAAGGTAGCTATTAGACTAAACGCGTCCACAAGAATCTTATAGGGTTGGCCTTTAGATCTATAGCTAGACGGAATAATGCCCTCTTTTAGCGCCTCTATAATATATCCCTATAGAGGGACGCGAATGCTCCTATCGGCCTAAGCAAGGAGGACTTGCGGGAGTTTAAACAGCGTAAGAATGTATATAATCTCCGTGAAAGCCTAGAAGTGGTAAAGCGAGTGGGAGATTATAAGGTAACAATAGCGCTTAATAGGCAGCTCCGCTATATTATTAAGATTTTATTGTCTCTAAAGGTGTAGGAGAAGAGGGCGGAATATTTTAGTTGTATTAATGGATTAAGAGCCCTAGGTTTACTAACCATAGATATACCTATTGTATAAACCGCCGGATTCGCTCCTGGCGAAGGCGCTCTAGGTAAAGGCGCTCTAGGTAAAGTCGCTCCAAGAAAGCGCTCTTGCGATGTAGTAGCTGTGGTTGCTTAGTTTCTACAAAGTTGTACCTAGGATATTAACGAACACTAGCCCTTTAAATAGTATTTGGAACGGTTTATAAACCTACTTATTAGATACTTAACTCGCTGGCTAGAAGCAGACCCATCTTTAGATGCAGAAACTTTAGAGCGTAAGGCAGATAATATAGGTTAGGCAACACACAAAGAGGACAAAAAGGATAAAAAGGACGAAAAGGACGAAGTAGGCAACGTAGAGGGTAAGTAGGGTGCGCTTCCATTCTTAACTAGAATAAAGGGAATAAGGGGTTATAAGAAACAGCCCAAGTACCTTTTTAGCTATAGCGTCTATTGCCGCCATAGCAAACTTATAAAGCACTACAAAAAGATTTATATTAAGAACGGGATATTTAAGCAGCCCTTTTAGTGCCCCAAATGCCGCCGCCTAGGGATGGAGGATTCTTGGATTAGTGGGGGTGAGTCTATATAGAGCAACCACGTTAAAACGGTTTATAATAAGATTTACGCGCCTTATTTCCCCTTTTATTTAACCCTAGTTGAGGACCTATTTAGGTGTCTTATCTATTCTAGCTCCTTTCTTCCTAGGTAAGGTCTTATAAGGCATTTCAGACTAATCTATATCTGGAAAGAAGGTATATTTAAGTAGCCCTTTCCATGTCCCAAATGCCGCCGCTAGGGAAAGGAGGATACTTAGATTAATAGACTCTCCGCATAACCTGGTTATGTGGCATTGGTATATAGTGAGGTCCAGGCACCTGATTTTTTATCCTATCTGTCCTATCCATGCCATTCGCCTAGCTCGCCCTCGGATGACGGAACTTAGAAGACATTTGGCGGAAAGAAGTAAAAGAGGGACAAGGGCGACGCCGGCACTAGCGCCGGCGCTGGCGGCAGCTTAGCGGAAGTGATAACAGATATAACAATAGATATAATAATAGATGCGATAATATCTGGTACCCAAACTCTAGCGTCTTTTATAGACTCTAATATTCTTCTAAGAATTAATCCTCGCCTGCTAACAGGTAAGATAGAGGTAGAGAAATAGAAAAGAAAAATAAAGAGGTATATACTAGCGCCTACCTTACCGTCTATATTAAAATAGTTCTACTGTATAAGTCCTTCAGCGTGGAGACCAAGCTTAGTTAGGACGGTTTAGCCCTAAGATACTAGGCAGTTAATATATTATATAGCACTAAAATCAATCTAAACCAACACTGTAAAATACTTCTAGCGGAAGCATTTCTCTAACGTTAAGTAGGGTAAATGGATTAAATGCAAAGTCTGTAAAAACTATACTTTTAGTATATACAGGACTGTTTCCTAATTTATCCTTTAAAAGCTTGCTAGTAAGCTGTTAAGGCTAGTAAAGGGCTTTTCCTTTAATTAAACACTGGTTGTTGTGTTAATTGGAGTTCGCGTAATAAGTAGCCTATATAAGCAAGATTTAAGAAGGAGAATAAACTTGCCTTAAATTATAGTAAGCGGTTAGACCCGCAACGTATAGCGGCTATATTTAGGTATAGGAGCGGTGGTGGAACTTAATAGAGACGTTTTAAGATCTTGTAGAGCCTCTTTAAATCCGCCTTATTTATAACCTATACCGATTAGCGCTAAAGCTTAAAGTGTGTAAGAATTGGCCGTACCTTGCTAACGATTAGTAGGAGTACCTCTATAGAAAGTTCATTAAGTATCTTTACTGATAACCACCCTAAGTTACTGATAGGGCAAAGGGTAATAGATAAAAAAATATAGAAGGGGTAGGTTATATACTACTTATCTTAATAGGTAAGTTGTTGCCGGTCTTTAGAAGTCTTTAGAGGTCTATAGAGGTTTTAGAGGTCTATTTATACATTAATTAGTAAAACCCTAGCGGAGGCAGTGCATGCGTATTGGCAAGGTTAAACTGCGTAGCGGTTCTTACTAGAGCAATAAGGAAATGCGTAGATTTAAGTTAGGCTGTAAACAGTATGGAATACGTGAAGGCAGGCCTAAATCCGACCTACTAGATGGTATAAACACGAGAAGATACTACTTGCCCTATAGGGGAGTTCTAGCCTTGCCATAGACAGTAAAAGATTGGTAAAGGGTGAGACTGAGTATGCTTATAGAATATAGGAGGCTAACCTATTATAAGTAGAGAAACCTGGCTTGACCAGCCACGAGTGTAATTGCGTAGTATAGGGGGAGGCGTAAATTGGCGCGCCATAATTATGCGTGGAAATGCAAAAATGTTATATAATAGCCTTTATTATGCTATTTGCGGAAGGAATAGTTCTTGCTAGTGGAGAGATATATTTTTGTTTAAACTAATCCCTAAAGCCTTAACCCCAGTAACTATGTTCTCCCTACCTACGTCCTTATTATACGTATCCCTATCTTTATCCCAGTCCTCTTCCATGCCATATATTATATTGTGATTTTTATTATTTTATACCTTACGTTCTATCTATTCTAGGATTTCTCTTCTGCTATCTATCTTCTTAACTATACCCGAGAATGTAAGAACTTTATAATAATCCCTATAGTAAATAAATTCCCCAAAGACGGTTTTCCAGCCGTAGTATTGGTAATAGGTTAAAGTATAGTAGATAGCTATTATGTTAAGAATCTATAAAGCTATTAGGTTATAATAAAAAAAAAATTCCCCTGGCTTTTACCTTAATTTTCTTAAGTTCGTAACTATTATAGTAGGTAAATAGAGCCCAGTCTATATCCTAAGCGCGGATATAGGCACGTCTATCTCTCTAAAACCACGGGTCCTTTTAAGCCATCTCTATAGCGATACTAAAACCAGTTATTTTTGTAAAGCTATTTAGATATAAAGATAATTGCAGGTTAATAATAGCTAGGAAAGTTTAGGTTAATAAGAGGACAGGAGTAGGTCTTTATATAGAAATAGAAAAGACATCTTTATCTATAGCCTATAGTACAACCTCCTTACTAATAAACATTGAGGCAAGTAATAGTTGACTTTTATATATCGCCTAAATCTCTTAGACTAAGGCATGTTAGATATTTATTTCCCTTTAGGCTTTGGCGTAATATATTACATAGGTCCTACCTAACCGGAAATTAGCCCTACTAAGAATCCAGCCCTAATACGCCTCTATCTTTCACTAATAAAGTCCCTTAATTATAACTTCCTTCTTAAACTCAATTATGTCTACACCATAGATAGCTTCCGGCATTAATAGTAAAGATATAGATAATCTAAAAGCCTATCTAATAATATGCATCCAATGGGATTCTTTATAGACTTTTAATATACCCTTCTTTACTTTACCTAATACTGCTATAATAGAGAAATATATTACTCTATACTTGGAAGTAAGTGCTAAATGCTAGAATATATGTAACGCTCTACTAATAACTGTAAGTAGAAAGCCAGAGCCATCGCTACTATAATCCTAAATATAACCCCTAACGGAGTATCTCTTGAACAGTTATATTTAATACTATATAATAACCTAGAAAGCCCCCTTCCGCATATACCCGTATAGGGATTAGAAAAGGCTGTGGTAATATTAGCTATTAGATCGTTAGGTTTGGGCAATAGATTACTAAAGTTTAAAGTATTAAAGGACTACGAATTCTTTAAACTCTAAAGTGGCGAGATGCTGGGCACCCTATATGATACACCTCAAATCTGTAAAGGGCGTGGAGGTAGACTTGCCTATGTATCTATATAGGCCAAAAAAGCTACTGCCTCGTAGCAGCCGTGATAGCGTTAGATTAGCATATAAGAGATACCATATTAAGAACGTTGGAGTATAATAGGTCTTGTAGGCTGTAGTGACTAGTACACTGTATATAAGGAGCCATAGTGTAGCAATTAAGCCCGTTGTTTATTGTCGTAGTACTAGCTGGAGTGATATAGAAACTAGAAGACTCGCCCTTACTTAGCGTGGTAGTTAGTGGAGGCCCCTAATAGATATCGGGATGGCCGTTAAATAACTCGGAGGGTATTGGCGGAGGGCCCTAATACATATTAGAATTGCTCTGAAAGTGCTCTAGGGGAATTTACGGAGAACCCTGGTATATATTAGGATGGGCCCTATAGAGCTCTATAGGAATTTGCGGAGGGTCTTGATACCAATTGGGATTACTACTAAAGATCCTAATAAGTGTGCTGTCCGCCTCCATAACAGACTATAAGGCAGCTGTGCTATTCATTAAGGCCGTTATTAGTAGTTAAGGAGGGTGCGATATTGTTAGATCTACGCGTTAGTGATTATATACTGATATAGGATCCCTAGGTTTAGCAACTTCTACATAAGGACGTTTATAAGGGAAGGAAATTCGCTTTTTTGGGCTTAGCTAGGGCCGGTTAGTAGTACTAAGATGTATTAGTCCAAAAGAAAGCATCTAACCAGAATAAAGCTCTTAATACTATCCCATCCAAACTAAGTATCTTTGCGCAATTTTAAATATTATAGAATAATCCGGGTGCTGTAAAGCCATAAGGAAGTTATTAATGTTAGGTAAATTTAATCTCCAGTAGGCGTTATAGGTAAAGGCTAAGAGAACTAATAGCCCTGCTACCCTAAGTCTTTGTATAATATAAAGCTTAATTCTATGTCCAATAGCTAAAGCCGCTTTGGTAATATTATAACATCCTATACTTCTTATAAATAATGTAACATAGCTGGCTCCCTTTACGGAAGCGGTTTGACTTTTAACTAAACTTTCAATCCTTAAAGCACCTATGGACTTTAATTGCCATTTTTGAAAGGAATCTGCAAGTGTCCATTAGCTAAGAAGTTTTTGAAAAATAGCGTTATCTAATAAATCGCTGTTGGTAGTAATAAGATCCTTAACGAGGGGATATTTATTTAACTACTTTGGTTCGCTAATAATGACCTTTAGATCTTTCCCCATAGATATATTAATAAATATCTTAATCTTAGAGAGGTTTGCTAATAATATATTAAGCAGGTTTACATATCTAGGTAAAAGGGGAAGTAGAGAACCAACCTTATTCCCTAAAGAAGGCTGGACACTCCCTAGAGAAGGCTAGATGACATTTTTATTCCTTAAAGAAGGCTAAACACTCCCTAGAGAAGACTAAACGGCATTATCCTTATTCCCTAAAAAAGGCTAGATATCCTCACTCCCTAGAGGAGCATAGAGCGAATTACAGTGGCCGCGTTTATTCTCTAAGAGAGGCGGTAAATATTAAAAGGTGTTAATAGGAAGCTTCTGGAGCCTTTAAATAGTATATATAATATTAGGGAGATAAGGTTAAAGCTGCTTATTAGAGGTATTGCGGATAAGATCTAAGGCTACTGCAATACTAAAGTTTATAATGGTGGGTTATAAGTTATGTGATTTAAGTTAAGATAAAAGAGTGGTTAAGTATATAGTTCCCCTCCGCTTTTAATTCCCTGGCAAATCGCTAGCGCCCCTAAGACTTAGGAGAGCCTTGCGCTAATTATATCGCTTTAATTAAGTGCGTAATATTTAGTGTAATTGGCGCAAGGCTCTTATTGGAGCAGCGCTAATATAGTAGTAATTATTAACCTCTAAACTGCATCGCTTTTGTTTATGACGCGCAGCCAAAAATTAAAGCCCCCTTTAGCTAAGATAGGAGGCGATATAAGTCGCAAACTTAATTAGGCGTACAACGTGAAATATTTAGTAATACAGCTTGTTCCGTCGCAGAGCCTTAATATTATTAGAGGATTCCTTTTCTAACTAATGTGTAGAATGCACGATTCGTGCTAATTTCTTCCTTAAGGAGCTAAAGAGTAAGACGCCTTAATAGATCTAAGGATGCTATCTAAAGGAAAGGACATGGAAAGACCTAATATATAAAGCTGATTTCCGCCCCATTACGCTAGGGATGCACAATTGCCTTTATTATTACTCTACCGGTTGCCTTAACGCATCTTCTATATCTTTCATTTGTTACTACCCTGCTTTACTATTTCCACCGCTCCTTTTAAACCATTCCCTGGTTTGTCCCATTTCCGCTAACTATTTATAGCCGCTCTTTACTCTTTAATATAGATGCTTACTTAACTATTGGCTTGCTTATTAAAGCCGCAACTTACTAGATTACGCCGACTATTAGTTTCTTAATGCGTTGTACTTAGCTGCCTCTTATATTGATCATTGGTACTTTAACAGCCGCTTATAGCTAGGATTGAGATTCTAGATACAGTGCATTAATTACTAAGCTTTATTAATGAGCGAGTACCCTGTAATCTGTTAAGGTAGATCTAGAAAAGGCGCCTTCTATTACTGGGATTAGTTGGCCTATAGAGAGCTTACAAAGCCGGGAAATAACACCTCCTAAGTTAGATAATCCTAAGCGTCCTAGCACCAGCCTATTGTCTAATTAAATTACCGCGGGCCTAAATGACCAGCAAAGGGCACTAGGGGGTCTAGCAGGTCCTATATATATATAATACTAATAAGTCCCCCGAACACCTAATAATATAATATTAAGTGAAATTCTTAGTACTTGCCTAGATGAGACTCTAACTTATAAGAGGACTGCGGATATACTCTCTTATAGAATGATTTATTCGTTCCCTAAGCCTTTATAGGGTTTCCTTAGTGTTCTTTATAGAAGAACCAGAGAGCGAAAAGTATAGGATATTATCTATACATCTGCTTTCTCTAAGTTAATATATAATTACTCTAACGCATTACGAGTCTAAGTATATTTAATATCTCCTATATAGTATCTATTCTAATCAAATTGTAGACTATAATCAAGGCGATTCTCTAAGACTTGCAGGACCATATTAAAGAGAAAGGTGTACATAGTACTCTCTTATAGAAGCCATATCCACTCGTTAATATTACGGACCTTTAATAGTAGTCATTTGTATCTAGCTTAGAGTTAAGATTTCAGCATATAATTAAAATTAATCCTCTAGTCTTTAAATAAATCTGCTTGCACTATAATATGAATTTATATGCATGCGTCTGAAATTCTTGAAACTGCAGCGCTCGTGCATTAAGGGGGAGTTATACTAGTTGCGTTATTACATTTATTAGCCGCCAGTGCTCTATTAAATAGATATGTTCCGCTAAATGTCCTCCCAATTGCTGCCAATGCTCCTGCTATACCTCTTACAGCTTTAATATAAGATGTACTTTAATTAATTACTCTAGATCCTACGAGCTAGGTAATTATATAAGTAGGGTAATCTAGCTTAGCGCCCTATAATTAACGCCTAGCGTGTAAATAGGGTATTAACTTTATGGCTTTAATTATGCGAGCTAGGCGATCCTACAAGCTAGGTAATTATGCAAGCTAGGTAATTGTACAAGTATAGTACGAGCTAGGCGATTATACAAGTGGTAATTATACAAGCTGGGCCTAGCGTGTAAATAGGAAGCAAATATTAGGAAAATACCTGTCAATTAGTAGTCCGTGCACTAATTATAAAAAAGGAAGAACTCGTGTGTTGATTAATCTATAAAGAAAAGAGACTATTTATACATAGTATAGGTGCAGGCAATAGGGGGGGAATAAGGGGTACGCAACACATCTAAAACAGAGTGGTAGTACAACCAGTTTCAGATCAACAATACCAGAACTACAAAAAAAAGAAATACATAAGTCCCAGATCTAGAAACATTAAAGGAGTTCCTATATAAAGACCCCTATAAACTTTGCAACGATCTAAAGCCTCCTTACACATACTTAGAGAAGTTCACATATAAACAGCCCTATAAGCGTAGCCATAAGTCCAAGCCCCCTTGCGTAACCTAACCACCCCTCCCTACTATACCGGAATAGATGACCAACCGCTGTGTATAATAAGTAGAGAAATGATTTAAACAAAAAGAAAACACTATAAAATAACGTGTTTATATCCTTGAGGTATAAATCCATAAGTACTTTGGTCTTAAACACGACTAATAGTTGTTAAGGCGATATACGTTCCCAGTCCGCAAGAAATTTAAAAAAATCCTAAGTTATTGGCATGGATTTGCCTTCCATTATCGCTTTTAAGGTAGTAAATAGGTTTATCTAAGGAAAGGCCCAGATCCTCGCGAATGCTTTATATCTCGCTATAAGTCAAGCAGGCAGAGACTGTAGTGGGAATAATAAAATATTGTTTTATTCCGCGATAGGCCAAGCGAAGAGAGGCTAAGGTGGGTATAGTAGGACGTAAAAGTTTAATTCTTTTACCAGGTTTTATTAGAACTCTTCTCTATATTTATATCTTATACTTATAGATTTAAGACTATAAAGTTAAAAGCACCGTATTTAATCATTACCTATATTTAGTTGATATCGTTAACCTTATTATTAATTAACATCTCTTTATTGCCGTTCGCTCCTATTTCTTAACCCTTAGTGTTAAAGTTATTTTCTTCGCTATATATTGTTTTTGCGTCCCGTTCTTTATCTTTATTGCTAAAGTTACTTTCCCAACCAGTCTACGCCTCTACGTTGCCGTTACTATCTCTAAAGTCGGTTTCTCTATCTATAAACGCCTACTCACTAGCTGGCAATTTAGGGACGCTACGCTCGCAGGTACTTGGGGTTGTAGGATACCACTTAAGGAGAAATTATAGTTGATGTTATTGGGATATAGAATAAGCCTATAGACCTCTAAGTACCGGCTACTTAGCGCCTTAAGTAAAAGATCTCCCCTAACGTAAGGCAGATTAACAGGAGTTAATTGCCGCCTATATAAGGCGGAGCGCTTATAAAGGGCTTAGCCAGAATACTAATTAAACTATCCTATAGGCACCAACAGCTTCTTTGCCACAGATAGGGGGTTAATATATAAGATTAACTAGCTAGGATAAGTCTACTGCTTAGGAAGTATCTTGCCCCAAGAAGGATAGGCGTTAGAAGTGGATTATATAATGCTATTTCTGCTAAAAGAGGCGTTATTAGGGGTTATTATTAACTTCTAGTTCTAATTTATAACTTTATATAAACGCTTCTAAACCCTACTAAGGTATGCGGCGTCCGTTAAGGATTATTAGCTATTTAAATTTAGCAATAGCTCAGCCAATAGCTACTCTTAACAATGCCTTACTTATGGATCACTCCAGGCGCCTATAGTCTTGGGCGCAGACAATATATAAGCTAAGAGTAATTACAGCCACTAAATATTGTACTACAGACACCATATAGGGTGGAAAAGGGCGGCTAGTATACTCTATCTTTCCCTTTTACCTTCTGTCCTAACTCCGCCCTGGGAGAGAAATAGAATATAAACGTTGTGCTCCTAGTTCTTATATGCCATTAAATTAACTTACCTCCAAACTTGACCTCTTAATTATACACCCCTTACGATCTTTATAGGAATACTAGATATTATATATATTACCTTAACTAAGCTTAGATACGTTGCTGATATAACCTATAGGTCCTCAACCAGTGCTTATAGAAATATTACTATATGCTACTACCCTGAGGGTAATATATCTAATTATTAATTTCCTAGAAACCTTAAATTATCCTAGAATTATATTAATAACAAAGACACGGCGTCTAGTAGCGGGGAGGAGAAATAATCCCAGCTTTCCGACCCTATATAGGAACAGATACCTTGTATGCCTACTTAAATACCTAATAAAGTTAATCCTTACAAAAACAAAGATAATATGAAGGGCGATACACAAGAGGACACAGTTTGGGGAGGTATATAAAAAATATACCTTGATTACTTTAGGGACTTAGAAGGCCATGGCGAAGCTAGGACAGGCTTACCTAAGCTAATAAAGAACCATAGCAAGGCCAAGATAGACTTACCTTAACTAGTGGATATAGTTGCGGTTTTTAAACACGTTTTGCTGGTAACTTAAGGTATATTTATAAGACCCCTATATTTATTTAGCAATACTAATAAGTAAGCAGAGAATAGCTTAGCTAATCTTATAACGTTTCTTAGAGTTGCATATCCCCTATTTAAAGTATTAACAATTTCCAATGCCATAATTTCGCGTGGATAACTAAAGTATCTTATCTTATAGTTGCCTTCTTGTTATATAAAAAAGGACTTAAGATATCTCTAAAGCCCTAGTTATAAATTATTCGTATCTATATTCGGCCCTATTGCGGTAATATGCTGGTATCCTACCTGGGTTTTAGCCGTGGATATACCACTAAAGAGACTTGTATTATACTATACTGAGAATCCTCATCTCTTTCGCCGTTATACTGAGATATATAAACCACTTAAAGATGTTATAATAGAGATAGCGAAGAGGAGTAAACCGTATAAGCAAGGAGATTAACTAGGAAAGGCATTAAAGGATTTATTAGAAGAGATATTAAGGAGAAGGGTACATAAGAGAAAGGTAGATCCTACTATAAATAGAGATCCTAAGAGGTCTAAGGTGTAAGAAATTTCTTATAAGGAAGATTTTTGGAATTATATTCTTGTCTTTCGGTATTGAGAATTAAGGCGTTAATTAGGATTTCCTTAACTTAGTGTTTTATTTCTATCTAGTTGCTTCTATGTCAAAAATATCTCGTTGTCATTTACGTATATAGGACAAGTTTTTGCATATTAGATTGAAGTTAAGAGACTCGCTTATTAGTTCTCCACCTTTATAACTTATACTTAGTAGTAATAAGTTAGCTAGCCCATAACTTATTCTTTTATACGTTGTAGCTAGGTAATATTTTATTGCTATCTAGTTAGTTCTATATTAAGAATATCTCTTTTTTGCTTATATAGAAATGAAAAACTTTTTATATATTAAATTAAAGTTAGAGACTCGCTTAAAGTAAACTTAATAAGCTTGCCACCTCCACATATAAAGTGGATTATAGCTTTAACCACGCTAATGTCTAAAAAACGCCACCTCGACAAGGGTCTAGTTAGTACGGCTTAGCTACCCTCCCTACTAGTAGGGGCGAGCTTGAAGTATTTTACGCTTTAATTACCTACTGTAAATACCGCTAATTATGCTACCGTTGAACCCGTCCTGTACTAAGTTAAAATATAGGCGTTGGTAGAAGGTAGCCCTATAGCCAAGCGTATAGCAAAACCACTTAGACTTACCTTAGGCAGCAGTTTTAGCAGTAAGCTTTACCTAAAATAGTTAAACGCCATGCTTAGACAGCTATATAGATAGTATACCATTATAGCCTACTATAATGTTTTATACAGTAAAGTATCTTATATAGATCGGTTTATCTCTTTAGCCGCCCTAGCTTTAACTAAGTACCTCCATTATAGCGTCCTAGTATATCCGGTGGTTAGCGCCTTACTATAAGGGGGCGCTCCTACTTATAACTTCCTTTATGCTTTTTAGCACGCTCTTTATTTCTAAACCAAGCCTTATCCTAGAAGCGCTGGGCTTTATAATAAGCTATAGATATATACTACAATCCGCAAAACTATGCGTATAGCGGCGATTTCTATAGTTATAGCGCCCTACTTCTGGCTAGCAATCGTTTTAACACAGGCGGTGGTAATATATACTTTACAAGTCTAGGTATCGCAAGTAATTAAGCCAGCTTTTGTTATATTACATTAAGGCTAACTTTTAGTATATAAGATAGCTGTAGACGGCAATACTAATAATTGATACTTAAGCGCCTAGCGTCTAACTAACCCGTAAGAGGATAAAGACCAAATCTTAAGCAGCAAAGATCTTTTGCTTAAAGGCTTATATATATAGATCCTTAATAATAAAGCCTTTACGCAGTAATAGAATAATAACGAGTCCCGTATTCTATAGATATATAGTAATCCAGGCAAGGGCAAGACGGTAATAATAATAGCTCTTATTAACAAGATGTTACGGCGGCTTAAGTTAAGCCCTAAGTTAGGGATTTTATCGCACTTTTTCTACTAGAACACGATCCGGGGACTAAGTAGCGCTAGGTTAATTATCTAAGGGCTTAAGTGTATATATTAAAATAATATAGCACTTAGCCAATATTAAAAGCTTTAAATTTCTAAGTATAGGTACTAAATTCAGCTCCTCTAATTGGTTAGTTTTTATTAATACTAGTAGGACGCAAATTACTGTGCTAAGGGATACTAAATATTAACACTTTTCGTATTGGTATTAAATATTAAACGTTAATACGCAATATTTAATATTAAATATAGATAACTTTACTAGCTCTATTAAATCTATACAATTTACCCAATTAGGATAAGCGCGCTATTAGCTTTATAGTAAGCGTATATATATTTCTAGCGAGTGTCTAGCGAGCGACTTGATTAGCTGTAGTTAGTTAGTAGAAGGCATTATTACTTGCTAAACGCTGCCTATTAGCCCTACTCCAAAGCCATACTAACAGGCAGCACTAATATACTAGGAAAGCTCTATAATTGGTTATATAATTAATCGCCTATATAAACGCCTATATAACGCCTGTATGTAACTCTATAAAGCTCTGCGCGGCTCTATAATCTGCTGTAAAGCAAGCCCCTATAGCGTAGCCCCCCGCCCTACTAAGTACGACGGAGGTGTAGTATTTGCGAAGCAAATCTATACCTACTAGTATTATTATTATTTTAAAACTAGGTTAAGCTAATAGATATATAGGCTACTAACCTTTTAAAAAAAGTATTAATTTTTAAGTAGAATTGATTTTAAAGCAGAATTAATTTTAAACTTAGGACGTTTCTAAGTAGAATATATTTTAAAATTAGGCATGTTCCTAGGCAGAGTTATTCTAGCAGATTCTATTAGTAAGTATATAAGAAAGCTAAATAGGTAGGAGGTAAGTAGGGAGGAGGTTAAAAGAATAAGCTTAGTTAAATTTAAAAAATAAAATACCTCTAGATAAGTATTTTAAGACAAGAACACCGTTCCGCACGGCTGTATAAGTTTTATAGTAATTAGAAGGAAGCTAAAGGATACTTTCCTCCTCTTTAACTACCCAGTTGTTTGCTATAAAGAGGGTATATAAATAATTTAAAGAATAGGAAACAGTGTTAGAGAGAAAAGAGCAAATATCTAATACTCTACTATCTATCTTAACTAGCTGGCTATCCGGCGAGAATATAACTAATATAACCAAACCTAAATGGCCCTTAAGCGTGCCGCGTGCCACTTCTATTGCGGTATCTTAGAGCCTAACTGTCTTGTTACCTAACCCTAACGCGACTAGCTGGCCGTCTAGCGAGAATATAACCGACGTAACCCAATCTAAATGGCCCTTAAGCGTACCGTATACTACTCCTGTTATAGCGTCCTAGAGCCTAATTATCTTATTATATAACCCTAACGCGACCAGCTAGCTGTTTGGTAAGAATGTAACTAATGTAACCTAATCTAAATAGCCCTTAAGCATGTCGCGTGCTACTCCTATTGCGGCGTTTTAGAGCCTAACCGTCTTATTACCTAACCCTAACGCGACCAGCTAGCTGTCTGGTAAGAATATAACCGATATAACCTAACCTAAATAGCCCTTAAGCGTACTATACGTTACTCCTGTTATGGCGTTCTAGAGCCTAACCGTCTTATTACCTAACCTTAACGCGACTAGCTGGCTGTCTGGCAAGAATGTAACTAATATAATTAAATCTAAATAGCCCTTAAGCGTGCCATATACTACTTCTATTATAGCGTTCTAGAGCCTAACTGTCTTATTACCTAACCCTAACGCGACTAGCTGGCCGTTTAGCGAGAATATAACTAATATAACCCAATCTAAATGGCCCTTAAGTGTGCCATATACTACTCCTATTATAGTGTCCTAGAGCCTAACTGTCTTATTACCTAACCCTAACGTGACTAGCTGGCCGTCTGGCGAGAATATAATTAATATAACCTAATCCAAATAGCTCTTAAGCGTGCTATATACTGCTTCTATTACGGCGTCCTAGAGCCTGACTGTCTTATTATATAACCCTAACGTAACCAGCTAGCTGTCTGGTAAGAATGCGACCAACCTAACCCAATCCGAATAGCCCTTAAGCGTACTGCGTGCCGCTTCTATTACGGCGTCCTAGAGCCTGACCGTCTTATTATATAACCCTAACGCGACCAGCTGGCCGTCCGGTGAGAATGCGACCGACGAGACCGAACCTAAATGGCCCTTAAACGTGCCGCGCGCCGCTTCTATTACGGCGTCCTAGAGCCTGACTATTTTGTTACCTAACCCTAATGTAACCAGCTAGCTATCCGGCGAGAATGTGACTAACGAGACCGAACCCAAATAGCTCTCGAGCGTGCTACGTGCCGCTCCTGTTATGGCGTCCTAGAGCCTAACCGTCTTGTTGCCTAACCCTGACGCGACTAGCTGGCCGTCCGGCAAGAATATAACTAATAAGACCAAATCTAAATGGCCCTTAAGTGTGCCGCGCGCCGCTCCTATTATGGTGTTTTAGAGCCTAACTATCTTGTTATCTAACCCTAATGCGACTAGCTGGCTGTCTGGCAAGAATATAACCAATAAGACCTAATCTAAATAGCCCTTAAGTGTGCTACGCGCCGCTTCTATTACGGCGTCCTAGAGCCTAACCGTCTTATTATATAACCCTAACGCAACTAGCTGGCCGTCTGGTAAGAATATAACCAACAAGACCAAATTTAAATAGCCCTTAAGTATGCCACGCGCTACTCCTATCGCGGCGTCCTAGAGCCTAACTGTCTTATTACCTAACCTTAACGCGACCAGCTGGCCGTTTAGTAAAAATGCGACTAACAAGACCCAATTTAAATAGCCCTTAAACGTACCGTGCGCTAAATTCTAGGTTTCTTCTACGTGCAGGACACGTTTAATTAGTGGATGTTTGTGATTCCAGAACTATTACCTAATTTTACTTTTCAGTGGACTAAATACAAGAGTAGCGCTATACGTCTATAGAGGAGCGTTTCCGATTATTAACCCAAAATGGAGAATAAAGCGTTTTGTATTATAAATTATCGCTAGTAGAAGTGAATTTATATTATGCTTTTATTTTACTAAATTAGCTATTAGCACTACAGCTTAGTAGAATTAATTACTTATAGTAAGCATTTCCTCTAATAGTCTTACTATAACAGCCCTATTAGAGAACTTCCTTATTAAACTAAGAGCTTTAAGCCAATGCAGAAAGTGCTCTTAAAGGAATATATAAACCTATTTATTATCTTTAAGGGGACTTCTACTCTCTTTTAGATGGTATACCTAGTAGCAACATATATACTAAACGTGTATAGGAATATAATGGCCTACTATATTACTATCTACCTTTTGCATAAGGGTGCCTGGCCTTTGTAGACCGCAGATATCTCTTTCTAGAGAGTCCGATATAAGCCACAGCGATTGATTAGCTAGTAGGCTATGCGCCTTAGTCTGCCCTAATAGAAAGAGGTTTAAGCTATTACTAGCACTAAAGTAGTCCTTCGCCGACTAATAGATAAGGTAGATAATTTGCTTGCGAAGTGTTAAGAAAGAACTATAAGAGCTAACTAGATCTTATAAAGCTTATAAGTCATTTCTAAGATTTTCTGGAAGGCTAGTAACGATTCCCATTTCGCCAAGGTGTAGAGGATGATAGGAGAGTATAATTATACAAAGAATCTATAGGTAGACTTCCATATCTTCTGGATCTCTATTATACTAGATCTACTCTAATATTTGCTAGTAGAGAGGCTCTAGTCCTATTAGAAACTTTATATAGATATCTAAAGTTCTCTATATTAGTACTTTTTTAAGTTCTTTATAGACCAAAGCTATCTATAGAAAGGTTCTATCTGTATGCTTAGTAAGATACTCCTTAATGGAACTCTAGAGCCTACTTCTATAATTCTTTTTAGCAGCTAAATCGTTAACCTTATAATTAATAAAAGAAGCAACTGCTTCTGAAATGTAGAATGAGTTTAACTCTAGGCTTATATTATAGCTAAGGTGGTTGCGTTAAAGATATTTATTAATTTTTATCTTGTTACGGCTAGTTACTACCCACTTAACTTTACTTAACAACTTAGAGTGGCTGAGTAGTTTTAGAAAGGTCTTAAGTAACTAGGAATTGCACTTGTTAAGAGCATTAACTATTAAGTAAATTCTTAGATAACTTTGATCCTGCACTATCTCTAAGAGCGTTCTCTAAAGGCCGTGGAGTATATTAAACCCCTTAAAAGGGCGGCTGTTGGTTTCGTCATACCTCTTCTATAGATAACAGGCCAACACTGGATTTAGCGTGGCTAGGAGGTAGGTAAGGCCTTAAATAATTAAAACTGTGTTATTTAGTTCCTGGATCGTATTCTAGTAGAAGAAGTATAATAGGATCCCTAACCTAGGGCTTGACTAAAGCCGCCATAATATCTTGTTAATAAGAGCTATTATTATTATCGTCTTACCCTTACCTGGATCACTATGTATCCATAAAATATAGGACTTATTATTGTTCCACTACTACATAAAGGCTCGATTGTGGAGGATCTATATATATAAGCCTTTAAGCAAAGGATCTTTACTGCTTAAGATTCGGTCTTTATCCTCTTATAGGTTAATTAGACGTTAGGCGCTTAAGCATTAATTATTAGCATCGCCGTCTATAGCTATCTTACGCACTAAAAGTTAGCCTTAATATAATATAACAAAAGCCGGCTTAATTACTTGCGATACCTGGACTTATAAAGTATATATTACCACCGCCTATATTAAAATGATTACTAGCTAGAAGTGGGGCGCTATAACTATAGAAATCGCCGCTATACATATAGTTTTGCGGATTGTGGTATATATCTATAGCTTATTATAAAGCCTAGCGCTCCTAGAATAAGGCTTGGTTTAGAAATAAAGAGCGTGCTAGGAAGTATAAAAGAAGTTATAAGTAGGAGTGCCCTTAGCTGCGGCTTACTAAGTGCCTACATACCACCTTACTATTGGTGGGCGTATATACAAGGGGGTAATATGTATGGGGTAGACGGCCTCCCTGCTAGTATATTTTCAAAATAAGTGAGCCCTTATAAAATGGCTGGGCTGTATTATTCTGCTAGTATACTAGCAGGGAGGGCGTCTACCCCATTTATAGTACCCCCTTATAGAGATAAATATAAGGCAAGACGCTGCTAGTTATTCTATTAAACGTATACTAAGGCCCAATCTTCCTTCTCTTACTAAATTGAAAATAGTTCAGCGCTTCTTACTATAGTGGAGGTGCTTAGTTAGAGCTAGGGCGACTAAAGAGATAAACCAATCTATATAAGATACTTTACTGTATAAAACATTATAGTAGGCTATAATAGCATACTATCCATGTACCCGTCTAAGCATAGCGTTTAATTATTCTAGGTAAAGCTTACTACTAAGACCACTGCCTAAGGTAAGTCTAAGTGGTTTTGCTATGTGCTTGGCTATAGGGCTACCTTCTACTAACGCCCACATTTCGACTTAGTATAGGACGGGTTTAACAGCAGCATAATTAGCAGTATTTATAATAGGTAATTAAAGCGTAAAATACTTCAAGCTCGCCCCCGCTAGTAGGGAGGGTGGCCGAGCCGCACTAACTAGACCCTTGTCGAGGTGGCGTTTTCTAGATATTAGCGCGGTTAAAGCTATAATTTAAATAGGACGTTTATACCTAAGCAAACAATAAGCCGATCTTAATAAGCGAATACCCTTAAGGATCCCTTCTCCTATCTATACCTCCTAACCGATTATATTTTATATTTCTGTATCCTTCTATATCTAGCTTATACTACGACTCTAATAATGCGCTTTGTTGCTCCCCTAGTCTTTAACCTATTAAGCTAAAGGCTACCCCCTTGCCTTTGCCTCCGCCATTTACCCCCTAATAAGCCGCGGTTCCACCATATTAAAGACGCCGAAAGGAATGCAATACTTAGCCTAGCCGAGGCGACACAGTTCTAATGAATTTTATTGGCCCTAACCACCTAAATATTGCTATAAACGTAGGCCAAAGCCTATTAAACTCTATGTCTAAGTTAGAGGTGAGCAACCTAGAGCATAATAAGGCGTTTAAGAAAGTAGAGGGTTTAAATATAATAGATAGTATTTCTAATTCTAACCAAGAAGAAAGCAACCGCACTACTGTAAATATAGAGCTAAAACCCAATACAGCCCAAGCTATGGAGTGCTTATATATAGGCTAGGTGCTCCCGGTGAACACATAATCAGAGGTAAAAATAGAAGAAGTTGAGGCAAAAGGCTTACTAGGATAAGAAGCGAGCCAAGCAGTATATAGAACAAGGGCATTTGGGGGATTTTTAAGTGCTGTCTCCAAGCAAATCAATGGGCACTATAGTAGTAAAAGAGCTATTGTGTAAGACTTTGACGGAAGTAGCTAAAGAGATAACAATATTATATTATGGCTTAGACACCGTGCGCTTATATAGCAAATATCCATATACTAAGATATATTCAGTTCGCTGGTATTAGCGCTATTATAACTATATATAGTTACCTGTCCTGTATATCTATTATACTAGAGACATATTAGACGTATTAATTTGTTAATAGTAGCAATCATTCTCGCACTATTATAGGTATAATAAGTATGCAAGAGGATTTAAGTAGTAGAGAATAGTATAATAAAACACAATCTGTATATATACATAAAAGAAAAGTGATATAAATATAAAAGTTTTTTTTTTAAGAGAAAATAAAAGAAAGTAACATTCTAGGCAACCTAGACAGCTTAATAGATATAAGAAGATTAGCCTAGGGTTTGCTAGAAAGCTATATATACAGTTTATAAAAATCCTATTTAGCTCTAGGTAATGGAAACTGGTCAATACTAACAGAGGAGTAAGATAGCAATTAGAGGCTTAAACTAAGTAGGACAGAGAGGATCTAAAACTTGTTTTAGATAAAACCAGCCAGCAACTGCAATAATAGTATAGATTGCTATAATAAGAACGCCTTTAAGCCAGTCTATTTTAGTGTTAGTTAGAGTGGATTACCTATATAGAAAGGAAAACTTACTAGATTTACTATCTTAGATAAGATAGTTTACTAAAAGCACGGTAATAAATAAAATAGCGATTAGAAAGGTATTAAAATAAAGCATTATATAATCCTAGCCAATAATCCAACTGAGTATAATAACGAAGGGGAGAACTAGAAGAGCGATTTATATACTAGATCTAATAGCAACATTAATTACTAGACTTATTTCATCCTTATAAGCTACTATAACTACTATTGCGTGCTCGGCAGCGTTCCTAACGATTAGGAGTAGGATAAGACCGATAAAAGTGGTAGAGACAGTGCCGCTTGCCATAATATCACTAATGCTGTCAACTATAAACTTAGAACAGAAGGCGACTAACGCGGTAGAGAATCTAAGGGTTATAATTACACCCCAGATTATCAATTTAGGCTCCTTAATCTTGTCGTCTTCCTCTTCTACGTTTAAATCCTGTATAAGCTGTTCTTGGTTTACTCTACCTCTAGATATAGCCGCCGCTCTAGCGCTGATCTATGCAATACCACGGAGAAATATACCCTGCTTAACTTAGGAGGATTTGCGCTTAGAAGCCCTTTAGCTTAAAGTATTATACATTTTGATATATAACTTTAATTAAAATATAAGGTAGCAAATGTATATAATTAGGAGGATAATAGCTATTCCGTAGGAAAGCTCCTGATTAAGTATAGAGCTATTAGGGCTTGTGGCTACATAGGTTAGTATCTATTATAGGTATAAAGCTGTTATTAAACTTACTTAACAGCGTAGAGTGGAAGGCGGTTAGAATAATTAGACCGCTAACATATAGAGCTAGAAGACTGGCCGCAGTATCTACTACTATTATATTAAAATGTTGTTCTATCCAGTTAATGCCTCTAAAGAAGAAGTATATACCAAGGACAAAAAGTAAATTTGAAAGTATACTGCTAATTAAGGAAGTTTTAATAATGGTAATCTGGCCCTTAGTTAGGGCTAAGATAGAGATAATTAATTTAATAGCGTTTCTGCGCTAAATATTAGATAATATTAGGACAAATAAGAAGTGGAGAAATGTACCTAAAAGTTACATTTAAAAGACTACCTAATATATTACTGGCGCGGAGCGTAATCTCTTTAGTAGTGCAATTAAGCATTATAGTAAGCGGAATGATGGCAATAAAGTTAACAATAAATATGGTAATACTATTAATATAAAGATAATTGACCATAAAGCCGATGGAAATAGTAAGAAGAAGCATGTTTATCTATAAGCTAAATAAAACGGCACGAACCTGATCCTTAGTAGGTATCTTATACTTTAAAGCTACTTTCAGCCTTTCCTCCTTAGTTGTTGGCCTAAGATATAAGGATCTTCGCAGGCCTATACTAGCCTCTTTGTTGGGTTGTTTATTGTTAAACCTTATCTAGGCTGCTTAATAGGCTTTTAAGAGTGTTACTAGATCTAAATATGCTATTATAAGTATGGTTTTTAATTATTCCTAGAAAGAGCATAATGGAGAAAGGCGATTTTGTAGTCTGGAGGGTACCTATATATAGCAAAGATTAAGAAGTCTAATGGTACTTAGGCTAATACTAACGCCTTAAATCCATAATGGTGCGTTTAGCTTTTTTTTTTAGTTAATTTTATAAGTGAGGATCTAAAGCAAATTCCAGAATAGTTGTTATAGAGGAGAGAAGGATTAGCGTTAATGACTAGATAAAATAGCTAGTAAAAAAAGGAGAAGATAGAGTATTCTAATAGATAAATAATAAGTGAAAAGTAAACCGACTACTTATAGAAATGAGGACGCAGTAGAACGTATAAATAAGGGTATAAGTCTGTGTGCCTTTAAGTACCGGCTGCTTAGCGTCTTAAATATAAGTCCTCCCTTAACGCAAGGCAGATTAATAGGAGTTGTTATACCGCCCATATAAGGCGGAGCGCTTATAAAGGGCTTAGCTAGAATACTAATTAAACTACCCTATAACGCACCAACAGCTCCTTTGCTATAGATAGGGAGTAAATATACAAGATTAACTGGCTAAGATAAGTCTACTGCTTAAGCAGTGTCCTGCTCTATAAAGGGTGGGCGTTAGGAGTAGATTATATAATGTTATTCCTACTAGGTAAGGCGTTATTAGGAGGTTATTATTAGCTTCTAGTTCTAGTTTATAACTTTATATAAACGCCTTTAAATACTATACTGTTGGGGCTGTCTAAAAGCTAAGTTGCCTATTTACCTTATCTTAACCTTGGGCTAGGCTCGTCAGCTATTAAGGCGACAGGAAGTTGCGTTAAGGTGCATAATAGGGCTTAAGTAAAGCCACGCAACTAGATAGGCATTGCTGTATAAAGTAACGCTTAACTAGCTGCCTCCATATCGCCGTCTTAGAATGATTGGAAAAAAGGGGTTAATGCTAGCCCTTATTGTTTAATATAACCCTTTTATAGAGGCATAGTAAAGTAGGGTATAGATAGGGAAGGATTATGCTCTTATTATAGCTGTATTATAGTGCATTTATAATACTGTGCTAGTATCCCTAAGTTAGTAAATCGGCTTAACTTTTAAGGCATAGTTAAAGCGGAGCCCACCGTTAGCTCTCCTATCAGCCAAGCGGTAGAGAGGAGTAGGATATAAAAGGCCTCTATATCCTTTAACTAGGCCTATATTAAGCATAGTATCCTTTAAAGAAATCCCTCCTTACTTTCTTATAAAGACACTTAAACTATTAGCTACCTTATCTCTTTAATAATAAGCGACTCAGAAGCCACAATAGAGGATACCATATTATATTAGATTAAGGTGCGCTCTAAATATTAAATCCTTTATAGGATACCGCTAATAGAGCTAGAATATACCGCTTACTTCCAATCCCAAGGGCTCTAATAAGGCCGTTAATATATTAGGGTAGGTATACAATAGTTACTTCCCTATAGTTTTGTCCATTTGCCAGCTTACTAACATAAGTAGAATATCCAGTTAGTACTAGAACGCAAGAGTAATTCAAAGAACAACAAGGCCAATATAGAAGGAACTATAAGGAAATATTCACCCCGCACTAACGAGATAAAGAAGTCGTCTTAATATAGTCCGCTTAGTAACTCCTTTTAATAAAGCTTATTGACCCCTAGCTTATTCTATTAGGGGCGATGGAGAGACTAGATAGCTTAGTTAATTAACTTAGCTATAGGCTTAGCCAACTTGAAGGGAAAGTTAGCAGCCTTAAAAAAAGCGACTGCTATATTATGGGTTATCTAGGGAAGGTTGACAATCGGATCGACAGCTTAAGAAGTAACTAGGAAGAAACAGAAAATACTATTAGGCGGTTTTAAAACAAAATCCACACTCTTAAGAGAGGCAGTAATAAAACTTCAGATTATAGAGGTAAATAGGTTACAAAGGCTAAAAACAAGATCACGGCATCTAAGAGGAAAAGGGCACGCTTAGTCTAAGGATAAAGAACTCTATAGAATTAAGGAGGAAATTTATTGGCTTAAATGGTACGCTCTTTAGTTATTATATCGTTTGCTTATTAAAGGAAATTTATATATCAGATTTAAGCTACTAGCCCTACCCTTTATGGCGAGTGTTTGCCGTATTTATATACTTAATAAGTTAGTAGATCTAACTAAGCTTGGCGTTTAAAGCGAGCAGAACCACGTTTCCTGTTATATATTTAAGTCTAGTCGCTCTCTGCTAGCGTCTTCTTTTACTAGTAAAGGATAGAATTAGCCTTTGTTGGCCTACCCTCTTTAACCTAGTTAAAATATGCTGGCGTTTTCTTAACTAGTGTAGGATAGAACTTTCCCTTCAAAGTAGTTAGTAGTCTGTATAGCAATAGAGAGAAGAGGGCCTACCAAATCTTGTGGGTTTAGAGGCCATAAAGGTTAATCTATAGACGTATAGATATAAAATTGACCGTTGCGCCGTATTAGGATATAGCAATCTGCGTCATAGTCTCGCTTTAATCTATTAGCCTTTTGCTTTCAAAAATTCTCATTATAGCTCGCTTTGACCTTAGTAGTGACCTTTACTTTAGACATATTACTATAGTACTAGATAATTAATAGCTTGCTAGCGTTTGGTAGGGTAACTAGGGCGCGAGTTAACTCTGAATTTTATATTAATAGGGTAGGAATATTAAGAATAAATATATAATCTACCCCTTAATATTAGCCCAAGTTTTGACTAAAAATAAGATCTTGTTTTAAGAACTAGATCTGATTCTAAAAACCATATTCTAATTCTAAAGACTGTATCCCAATTTTAGGTTTTAGACGTACCAAACATAACTAAAAAGGTATATAGTATTGAGCCAAACTGACTATTTTTAGTTCTGGCTTAAATTGTAATTTTAAAAACTAGATCTGATTCTAGAGACTAGATCCTAATTCCGGTTTTAGGACACAGGCCAATTAACTACTATAAAAAGGGCGCAATTCTAAAAACTAGATCTAGTTTTAAGAACTGGAACCTATTTTTAGGAAATAGGTTGATTAACCGCTGTAAGAGGAGGTTGACTATAACATAGGTAATAGGGTCTTAACGGTTTAATAGGTTTTAACGGTTTTAAGGTTTCCTATATAAACTTTATCTATGTCCTCTCGCTTAGAGTTTTGATATTAGAAACTGTTAAAACCTATTGAACCGTTAAAACCCCATCACCCACGTTATCTATGTTTGGCGTGTTAGGTTTAGCTTGTTTTAGGACAAGCCATATAATTATTTATAGGCGCTTATATAACTAACCATATAGTTAACCCGTTCTCGCTGCATAAGAGCTCCGCTATATTGGAGCCTTATGCGTCGCGGAATAAACTAAAACCAATAAGTATAATTAGTTATAGACTAGAAAACGCTGCCTACCTAGCTATTATAGCTTAGCATTTAACTAAGCCCTATAAAGCCTTAGTCTAAGCTACGCTAAATTAGCTTGACTTTTCCGCGCCTAATTATCCCTATATTTGCTCGCACCTTGCTTTCTTATACTTTTCTCCCTAGTTATTTCCTTATTATAAAACGCTCTAGTAAAACGCACAACACTCAAAAATAAAGTGAGAAAGAGGAAGAAGGAGAGGAAAGGCTAGAAATGCAAGGATGGCCCTATAAGTATACATAGGGGTGCCCTAGAGGAAGGGAATATTTAGGGAATAAGAAGTTCTGGAACAAACTAAGAGACAGATACATTTACTGCTAAGAGGTAGGAGGGAAAAATTATATTATATATAAGAAATGTGATAGCGTCTTATATAAAGGGTCCTACCCTTTCTACGCGAAAGATAACAGCATAACACTAGCTAGGACCCTAGCACCCAGACTAAAAACCCCTTAAAGGAGAGAGTTAATACCTGCGGGAAGCTTAAGAAACAGAGCTACTAGGATGAAAAAGGTTATAAATATACTAGTATCCCAAATCAACCTAAGCAGGTTTGCTTAAGAGTATACTTTTAAAGGTTAGGCCGAAACAACTTAAAGAAGAGAAGACACCCCCTACCCTAAAGAAGAGATAGTGGATTACATACTAGAGACCCCTATTTAGAACTTCTAGAATAGATAGGAAGACGACAGGAACTAAGGAGTAGCGACACCTACTTAGAATAAACAGGAGGAGGGGAGGGCCAAAAACCCCTAAATATAAGTGGTAATAGAGCCTATAAAGACAACCAAGGAGAGCAAACCATATAGCCTCCTAAAATCCTTGCTAGACATCCAAGCCAATAAGGAAAAGATATAGCTACGAAAAGAGGCAGTTTTGAAAATATTCACGGAGAGACTAGTGAATAATTTCTAGAACATAGAACGCCTAACTAATATAAAACTAGGCGCGATAATAAAATAGGTTTTTTTAATAGTGTTTAACGCTATTAACCTTATAAACCGGGAGATAGGAGTAGTAGGATATATTAGAGACAAGATAAACCCACTAAGAAAAGAGGTAGAAACTAGAAGAAAAGAAGAACTAACTAGCACTAGACTAAAAAGCAAGGCCCCTATAGACAGAGGGCCTAAAAAGAACAATAATGGGAAGCCTAAAGGTAAGGGCGACCAATTATAGAACGAAACCGCGAAAACAGTAATGTTATAGATGCAAGTTCTTAAGAAAAACTTCCAACCACAAGACTAACAGGAAGAAAAAAAAGTGGGTAAGGTGGTGTCTGCACCATATATACCTAAATAAGACAATAGAATCTTCCTAAGGTTTAACAGATACTTCCTAGATAAGGTGGAGACAGAATATAATATACAACGCACCTTATTATAGGAAGAAGTGAAAGGGTTAATTAGAGTAGTTCTGACAAAAAAAGCTATGGCTTTGGTTATAAAGGATAAGGAAGGCGTAGAGACCATTATAAAAAAAAAGGCGGAGGTAATGGTAGCTACAAAGGCAAAAGCTATAGAGAATAGTGAAAGATAGGAGAAGCTTATCTTTTAAGGAGTTACTAGGATCTAAAACATTAGTGGGTAAAGGGCTTAGCTTAACCAAGCTAATATAACAAGCAAGCTTAGTAAGTAGGGCGAGCCACAACCCAAAAAGATTATAATTACAGGTTTAGGTCTAGATTAAAAGTATAATATTATTATTTTTATAAGTAAAGAATAAAACCTAAAGAGAAATATGACTCTTTTTGGAGACAGAGTCGGAGTGGTTAAGATAATAGAGAAATCTGCCCTAGGGTTCTATAGAAATTGTTAAATGCACTACCTAGGGTTGTGCAGAAAAGAGAGCAAGTACTAAAAGTGCGGAAGGGCATTATATAGAGACTGTTAGAATACCGTTAGATGCTTTACCTGCTATAGAGAATACCTAAACCCTAAGTGCCCGCTTAGACCTAAGAGAGTAGAAGGGAAGTAGATATATCTAAATAAATAGATTATAAATTCCCGCAGGAAACAGGAAAGGGAGGAGATATAAAAAAAAGCAATAGTAAAGAAAACAGCAGAGCAGAATAAGGATAATTAAGAGAAAGCTAAGGACAGCAGAGCCGAAGGTAAGGAAAGAATATAAGGACTATCTAAATAGAACTAAATATCCTATGCAATAATGTCGTAAGGAGCCCAACGTACCACGCGGCGTTGCTGGCTTAGGTGACAGAAGTTAGCGCGGATATAATACTAGTGCAAGAACTAGCACTGGTAGATAAAGAAAATAAGGTTACTCTTTTTAACTAAAGCTATAGCTGGTTTGGACCCTTGGAAGATTGGGTAAAAGACCCACTATAAGCACTAATATACGTTAAGAAAGGCCTAAAAGCCAGAGGAATAATAAAGACAGTTTAAAATATTACTGGTGTAATAGTAGAAGGGATAGAAGTATACAACGTATACGTACTAGTAAGAGAAAACGTACACGGAGCTATAGTAGAGGTGGTACACAATATACCAAGAATTAAAAATGTTATTGTAATAGGAGATTTTAACTATGCCTTTAAGTGGAACAGTAAAGGAGAAGCCGGACCCAGGCTGGATAACTAGACTAAGGAAATCTAGTTACTAAATAACCCGGAAATACTAACTAGGGGAGCAAGAACGCTGGACTTTGTATTTAGTAATAACAAACAAGCTAAGGCTGGTGTTAACGAGATATACTCCAGATTAGACTATTAGGTCCTATAGGCATAGATAAAAACCAAGAGAAAAGACAAAAGAGACAGAGAAGAGTTTAAAGAAAATAGAACAAAACCTAAATTCGCTCTAAAGAAAAAGGTCAATACGGTCCTTTGTAAAAAGTTATAGAAATAAGGAGGAGGAACCCTCTAAGAATAGAAAAACAAACTTAAAAACTAGATATAGGTACATACTAAATAGTTAAGAGTAATAGTTAAAAAAACCCCCTAGTAGAACAAGGATCTAACTAGTGAAGTAAGAAGGGTCTAAAGAACAAACCCTAAAAACATAACAGTACACAAAAAAGCTAGGAGGAAACTTTAAGGAAAGGTTAAAAAAGCTAGATCCTAGTTCTAGAACCAAGTAGTAAGCGAATTAAAGTCAGACACCAACCTATATAAGTTGGTAAACTGGAGAAAACTAGCCTTAAACGCAGAAACTAGGGCTCTATAAGGATATAAAGATAAAAGCGAAGAGAAATAAATAACTATAATTACCAAGAGTCTTCTTAAACAAGAGGAAAAAAACGTTAGGGATAATAACATTAATCTTATAGCGTCCAAGGTAAACCCGAAAAGAGTAACTTAGAAGAAACTGTTAACAAAGATAGTACGGAGGAATGTACTAGAAGTGGCCTTGAAAACTCTAGGGATAGATAGGATTATAGTAGATCTTCTCTAGAATATAGATATTAATATAGATAAACTAACAGCCCTAGTAAACCAAGACCTGGATAATAGGGTGGTGACTATAAAGGAAGCTAAAGTACTACTTATACCGAAATATAGCAAAGACCTAAGCACGGTTAAAGAATAGAGACCCATCTCTCTACTATTAGTAGTGGTAAAAGGAGTGGAGAGGGCCGTGGCAGAATAGATAAAAGAAAAAGGGCTAGAATAAGGTTAGTTTGGACCTAACTAAGCTGGAGGAATACCAGGTAGGTTAACTATAGACATTATCCTTAAAATACTAGACAGCATTAAAAGATATAACAACATTAAGAAAAACCCCTGGAGGGTAGTGGTATTTATAGATATTAAGGGAGCTTTTAATAAAGCAAAAAAAGGAAACCTATATAAGGTCCTTAGGGACAAGGGCCTACTTAAGAATATTATTAAGTAGTCCGTGGACTTTATAAGCTTAAGGATAGTTACCCTTAAGAGAAGAGGAATATCTAGGACACTATTTAAGCTGGATAATAGCCTACCTTAAGGGTCACCAGTGTTACCTATGCTGTTCAGCCTACTGCTAAGTCTAGTCTTACATGGCAAAAAAAACACGAACAGATATGGATACGCTAATAACGTCACTATAAGAGCCTTTAGCGAATCGTTAGAACAAGTCCTATCTAACGTAAAAAGACCAGCTAACGAACTAGCCGAAGAAGCTAAAGAACTAGGACTAGAGATTAAACTAGCCAAAATAAAAGCCATTGTCTTTAAAAGGAGCAAGGCCCTAATACCGTAAGGAGAGCTTATAGTGCAAGGGCAGCTAATTAAGACAAGCAAAAACGTAAGATACCTAGGCGTATACCTTGATAACAAGTTAACGTTCAGGAAGCATATTAAGATAAGGACGGCCCTCAAGTAGAAAGTCGCTAATATAATTAAGAAACTCGCCTAGGATATAAACCTTCGAACCGAAGGGTCCATTAAGTTAATAAAAACGGTGCTAGTTCCCACACTGACTTATAGGTTAGAGGTATAGTAAAAAGGGAAAAATAACCTAAACGGATAAACTAAGGGTCAAAGACAACAAGGGTTAGTGGAAATCCTTAAAAAACCACTAAAAAGTTATAAAAGGGAAGCCCTAGGAATAAGTAAGGGCTGCCCACTTAAAGTCTTGGATTAGGAGACAGGCATCCCTAAGTTGGAAGATATTCTAGACAACCTATAGGACAAAGCGTTAGTAAGGCTAAACGCTAAAGAGAAAGAACACCTAATAAGAGGAAGTGACAAAGGCCTAAAAACCAGGTTAAATAGACTTAGGAGCTATATAGGTTAAGAAACAAAAGGAGAAGAACCCTAGATAAGGACCAACATCAGAAGGTTAAAGTTAAGAGTAATTAATAAGGAAGACTATGAAAAATCCTTTCTTTATTAACACCCAGACACCAGGTGGGCGTATGTTATAATAGACAGAGACAAAGCTAGGTATTAGGTAAAAAAACAAGATAAAAGAGTTATTAAATAGGGCAAGTTTACTAGAGGTAGCAAAAACGTACCCCTAGACGGCGGGCTACGAGCTGTTAGGACCGCAGCTTTTGAAGGACTGAAGAGTCCTTATAGAAAAAGACATAAAAGGTATAACGTCCGTATATACGTTAGAGACCCTAAGCTAGCTAAGGAGTTAGAGAAAGATAAAGGACCTAGTACCTCAAGACAAGAGGTTAGCATGCTAAAGACCCTAGAAAAGAATAAGATAAGAATCTTTAAACTTAACAAATACCCTAAGTACTTCGCAATAGAAAAGGAAGAACTATTAGAGGAGATAAAGGAGGAAGTGACCTCGTACAAATAGCTAAAAGAAGAAATTATAAGGAGAAGAGATAAAAGAACTAGAAGAAGCTGGGAAGGAATAGTACTAGAAGATTACCTGGCGTTAACTAAGGATAATAGAAGACTAGTTAAGCTTAGAGGAGATTATAAAGTAGTTAGACATATCCTTGCCAAAAGGATAGAAATAGGAATATTTAACAAACATAGATTAAAAATAGGTAAAGGCCTGGTAATTTGCAAGTGCGGGGCACCTAGAGAAAGAGGATACTTCCTAGAGTATAAGCTTGCCAAACATAATGTTTAAAGGCTACTTGAAATTGTGCTATAAAAGTGGAAAAAAAACCCAGGGGTCTACCTATTAGGAGAAGGAGTTAAGGATTTCAGAATATAGGTAGAGGACACCGGTTATTATTCTAGAGTTTTAAGAGAATTAGAAATTAACTCTGGGATAGATTATAAGATCTAGGAGCTGCAAGATTAGGACCTTGAAGATAATAGGAGGGTTATAAGAGGCAAATTTATAACTAGACTATAAGAACACGTGCCCTTTTAGTATATAAGGACGGTAGGTCTGTAACTTATAGCTAGATAAGCCGTAGATAGTTAATAAAAATACTACTACTACTACTAATGTATTCTTGACCTCCCTACACTTATCTGCCATTATACCGTCCGTTATATGCTAGACTCTTTAATCTCCCCTCCTCGCCTGCCTACCTACCTGCCATATTGGCTTTCCCGATGTAGCTCTTAACGCGTTTGCCCGCGATAGCGAATCTCTCCTAATTAGAGATAATCAAAACGAAACCTATTAGAGAAGGACTAGATAACTTTCGCAATTTATTTAACTTAGCTTATTAAGATCTAGATATCTCTAGCTCTTTGGACTTGTTGCACTAGATAGGTAATGAAGGTAATTGCTAATATACCTATTACAAGTTTCTATCTAACGCTCGCAGAACTAAAGGATATTTTACTTAATCTAATACTAGCTCTGCAGAGCCTTTCTACTTCTTGTTTACTGCTATCCAACGGTAGCAATAAAAACCTCCTTGGTAATCTATTAAGACTTAATTTAGTAGTTAACTCTAATGGCTTTAATATTAAACGGTTCCTGCCTCTTCTAAATATAATCTTTTGGATTCAACCTAACGAGGTTATTTGGGAAAAGGTCTATGCTATTATAATAAAGTCTATACCTCCTCCTCGCCTACTACTATTCCATGTTTAAACCCTATATTAATATAATATAAGCAGCTTCGCTAACTCGTCTAAATATAGGAAATACGTAGATAATGTTCTAAAGGAGGAGCTAGGCCCTCTTTACGTAGGGGTTCCTAGCTTATATAAAGCATTCTTTAGGGGAGTGGAAGGTCTTAAAGAGGCAAGCGCCGTCGTTTTTAAGAAATGCAAGGAAGGGGACAATCCACTATATGCTAAGGGCGGCTGGCGTAACTGGCCTAAAGGCGCGAAAGAACGTGGAGTCCTAAAGTGGTTTGACAAGCTGATTATATTATTTCTAGATTTTGTAAAGGAGCATGGGTTTGTTCTAAAGGCATAATAAAGACTAGTAGAGTATACTTAGCAGCCCTTATAAGGATCTACGGCTGACCAAAAGCTAGATATTGGCTTTATAGATAATCTAATAGCCAGCAAAAGCTCCTAATGCTATTGGTTGTATATACTTGTACTAGGAGAGCTAAAGAGTAATCTAAATAATAATATAGCCTTGAAAGCATGGTTTGATTTGGGGAAATATATAAGGGAAGTATTCGCCGCTTAGAACAGTCGTCGCTTTATCCTAGGCTTTACCCTCTATAGATCTATTATGCGGTTATGGGAGTATAACCAGGTAGGAGGCATCGCATTATCACCATTTAATATTAATAAAGACGGACTACAATTTACCTTAGCGATGTTGGGATTTCTCTAGATGAATAAGAAGTAGCTTAGGTTTGACCCTACTATTCTAATATTAGACAGCAAACGGTATATTAAAATTGTACGCAATGACTAGACTGAGCGTCTTATCCTTAACGAACTTATAAAGCGGGCACGCTATATCGCTAGTTAAGCAACTACTTGCTAGAAAGCACACCGTAAGGGGACATCTAAGATACCCCTTATTATTAAAGACTCGTGGCAGTACCTAGAGCGCGAAGAAGAAGGCAAACTGCTGCATAAGATATCAGAGAAGGGAGTGGTTAACGTGGCCAGGTACTATTACCATAAGACTATTCGCGTAGATGGACAAGATAATGACATCTATAATATCCGCAAGGGGCTAGATATTATAAAAGCGATAAACTATAAGCTAGAAGGCTTAATAATGCCTCTAAGACCGGCTAGAGTGTAAATTAGTATAAAAAAAGGCCAAAGTTCTAGTAAAAAGAGATCTTTTAGCTGTACTAATACCCTATTACCGCCCAGCAAGCGTATATGTTTGAGCTCTCTGATTAAGCGCCCTATTATACAGAATTGTGTGCATTGACGCATTATTACTAGGGACTATAGAAAGCCTCTTTACGAGGCAAGCTCTTGGGTTGCAATACTTACTACACTAAAGGGTTATATTAAAGGACATAAGTCTTTGTATATATGGGCCGGCATTATTTAATATAACGTTTTAACAGGCAACCTGATAATAAACGAGGAAGATAATAATCCTTCTTAGCCAGTATTTTTAATCGACTTTGATCTTGCAATCAAAGAGCAGCGGGAAGGGCCTTTAGGAGCGTGGGGGAAGACCGGCATATAAGCGTTTATGGCAATTAGGGTACTTCTAGATAATGAAAAGCATTTGTTTATGCACGATCTTAAGTTATTCTTCTGGGTGCTATTCTGGATCTGAATTTACTATAATAGGCTAGGTAAAGACATTGGGCCAATAGAGTTCGAGTATTAGAACTACAAAAGTGATAGGAAGTTGGTAGGTTTAAAAAAGAGTGCTATAGATAATAAAAGGGATTTTCTTAGAACTATAGAGGAGAACTTTATGCTATATTACCAGCCATTAATTCCTTGCGTTAATAGATTACGGAGAAAGGTGTTTCCTAATAGTGGGAGATAGAGGGATCCAAATCCAAAGCTATACTTTAATATAAAGAAGATACTCTAGGCAGCATAGGATGACCTAAAGGTATTAGAGGGATAATAGGATCTCTAGTTTCTTAGAAATAGTAGAAATAGATAAGGGCGAGCGCCTAATAATTACTATTATTAATTAACTACTGTATTAAACCTACTGGATAGCCTAGTTCTGGTTATCTATATCTAAATATGAAAACTTGTAATTTTTAAGACTACTCTAAGCCAAAAGGGTAAGGGAGCTGTGTCCGCAGAGTTATGTAAAGCTTAAAGTTAAATTTTCGTACTACAGGTAACGAGAGATTCTCTTAAGAACTTCCTTATTACGAATTATTAGACTCTTGGGTTAATAGATATAGAGGGTAGTATAACACATAATGCCTAAGGCTGGTATAAGTGCAGGAAGCTTAGTCCATGGATTTCCAATATGTTTTCATTATAGGAGACTATTCTCTTTGTAAAGGATACGCTCTACTGCTATAATTTGTCTGTACCTATAATGGGCAAAGCTAGATTACTTTATAAACCTAAAGTCCAATCTATTAATAAAAAGTTATATAATAGAAGTAGTAGTGAAGCGAATTGGTATTCTAGGACAGTAATTAGGTTTATAGATAGCATTTAATACACTATAGATAATATAATCCTTAAGATGTTTAGTTATAGCTGTCTTAATATTTTAAGAGTCTACACGCTTACCTAACTCGTGGAGGGAAATAGACTCTAGAGATAAACAACTATGTATTTCTTCTGCTATATCTAACTAGGTCCCACTCTTAAGATTAATGGAATTAAGGTATAGAACCTTAAGCGTCTTATAGTGCCGCTTAAGTAGTCCTATAAGTTCCTCTTAATGCATTTCCTTCTAAAAGAGTTATATAGATCGTAGATAAGGCTAAGTAAGACTGCCTAGGCATTTCTCTAGAGGTATATTATCCACTTTGTAATTAAAATTAAAAGTTAATTCTTCTAGCTCTTCTACCGCAGCGACCAATTTTGCTATGTTCCCTTATATAAGAATATCCTATTTATTATCTATATTCTCCATCTAGAGGCTGAAAGCTACTTTGTAAAGATATTAGAAAGTATTGTAGGAATGGACGAAATTGCGTAGTAATATGTAGAACGAACTAGGCGAGATCCCGCCCATTAACCGGCTGCAAAGGCTACGTAATGGATTGTTAAAATAATTGATAGAGAGCATTCGGACACGCGCGTTTGTAATTAAAAGTGCCTGGCTTATAACCCTAAAGCTATGATCTATGTTTATATCGCCAGTCTTAAAATCCCCTATATATAGGGGAAGTCCGTAAGGCACCTTCGCGTATAAGGGATAAACTTAAGACAGTGGTCCGCCAAACTAGGCGCCTTTTGGAAGGTCTATAAGCCCTAGAAACCGTTTAGACTATAAATACTTACCTAAAAGATCTCTTATAGGACGCTAGTGATTTATAAGCGTAACCATTTAGATGTTTGGCATTCTGGAAAGAGTAGTAGATATAATTATAACATCTTCTCTATCCTATAGGGTCATTTTGCTTTCTTTAATACGCTGATAATAGTACTCTTGACCCCGTTCTAAATCATGCTGCGAAAGTGGCTCCTCTTTAGATACATTTCTGCTTGCTCTAATTTCAGACAGGTAAAAAAAGATATTAGAATAGACAATTTCCTAGATAAAGAGGCTTAGTATTAAATGCCTAGATATTGTAAAAAGTACTTTAAGGTCCTTAAGGTGGAGAGAGGTATATACCCTAGTAAATAGGAGCGGAGAGGATAGTGTATTAAGCTTCTTTAATACTAACCAGATGGATTTAAAATCGCTTTTAGAGATGCCTCCAAATATTTCTATATAGAGTTCTGAGGGAACGTAATCTATGGTTAGATAGAAGTAGTAAACTCTTAGGTTTGCTATTGTTGTAGAAGTCCTACCCCGACTTAGAAGTTTAGTTGGCCTATAGGGTAAGTGGTCTTAGCTTTCTATAAATAGAAAATAGGTTAAAATATTAAGGAGAACCTAAGCCTACTTTAATATCTTGTCTTAATTAGCAATAAAGTAACTATAATAGTAAGTTTCTACCTTCTAGTTAATATATAAATGGCTCACTTTTGGAAGGCAAGGCAAGCGATATTGATAGGAAGATAAGGGGGAGTAATATAGAGGATTATATAGAACAGGAAGGTATTTTGAAGAAAAGATAGAGAGATACTATAGCTAGGGGCTGCTTCTAATTCCATATTTAGCATTCCTCCTTCTATATCTCTAAACCACTGGCTGGCGCCTCATTTTATAAAGCTTTAAGCAGTAACGCCACTACGCCGGATTATATAGAGCGCAACTGCCCCTAGTTAACAAACCAATTCTTGCCGAGTTTTGATACTATATCTGAAAGGACCAAAGCAGCAGCATTACCGGGCGGTGGGAGGCGAAAGGGAAAGGATAAAAAACTTCCTTCTTAAATAAAGGAGGTGCTTTGGGAGGTAAGGAAGGATCTAAAGGTGCTAGCAGAGTAGATAGAATAACAATTTTATTTTCCTAGTGTTGAGTTTTGCTAAGACTTGGGCGGCTAAGGCTAGGTAGTAGCCTTAGTTAAAACGTGTGTAAAACAGCGTAGGGTAAGTCGCCTGGTTTTACAGAGATTTGGGCAGCTAAGGCTAGGTAACAGCCTTAGTTAAAATGTATATAAAATAGCGTAGGTAAATAAACCTAGGAAAGCAGATAACCTAATCTTCCACTAAAATTATTAGATCCCTATACCTACTCATTACTTTCTGATCTAGATGTCTTAGAATTAGCCTTTATTAGCCTACCCTCTTTAACCTAGTTAAAATGTGCTGGCGTCTTCTTAACTAGTGTAGGATAGAACTTCTCCTTTAAAGTAGTTAGTAGTCTGTATAGCAATAGAGAGAAGAGGGCCTACTAGATCTTATGGGTTTAGAGGCTATAAAGGTTAATCTATAGACGTATAGGTGTAAAATCGTTGCGCTGTATTAGGATATGGCAATCTATATTATAGTCTCGCTTTAATCTATTAGCCTTTTGTAAAAAGGTCTCCTTTTGCTTTTAAAAATTCTTATTTATGGCTTACTTTGACCTCGGTAGTGACCTTTACTTTAGATATATTACTGTAGTACTAGATAATTAATGGCCTACTAACGTTTTATGGGGTAACTAGGGTGCGAGTTAGCTCTAAATTTTATATTAATAAGGTAGGAATGTTGAGAATAAATATAGAATCTACCCCTTAATATTAGCACAAGTTTTAACTAAAAACGAGATCTTGTTTTAAGAACTGGATTTGATTCTTAAGACTATATCCTAATTCTGGGTTCTAGACGTACCAAACATGACTAAAAAGGTATAGTATTGAGCTAAATGGACTATCTTAGTTCTAGCTTAAATTGTGATCCTAAAAACCAGATCTAATTCTAAAGACTAGATCCTAATTCTGGTTTTAGACACGGGCTAATTAACCACTATAAAAAGGGTGTAATTTTAGAAACTAGATCCTATCTTTAGGTTAATTAACCGCTATAAAAAGAGGTTAACTGTATTTATATTTAGTATATTAGGTTTAGCTTATTTTAGGACTAGTAATCATTTGTTAACGCTTGCACCTATTTAGGTGGCTATGGCTAGGCAGCAACCTTTGGTTAAAACGCATATAAAATAGCATAGGGCGAGTTGCTAGGGCTAAATAAACCTGGGAAAGTGGATAACCTAATATTCCGCTAGATTATTAGGTCCCCACACCCTACTATCCTATATAGGCTTTATATTTCCATAAAATATACAATCCACTCCCTAGCCTATTAGAAGCCGCCTTATACCGCTTAAATATAGGCTGTAGGAGAATTAATCCCCTACTCTAACTAATCCCTTATTTAAATAAGTCCCCTACTTGAACAAATCCCCTGCGGGAGCTAATGCCTATGTATTTCGCCGCCCTATAGGATCTAGTCCCCTACTTTAATAAATCCCCTATGGGACTAAGTCCCCTACTCTAACGAATCCCCTGCGGCAATAAATCCCCTGTGGTAATGAACCCCCTATGGTAACAAATCCCCCGCGGTAATAAATCCCCTATGCTAACGAATCCCCTGCGGGTGCTAATGCCTATGTGTTCTACCGCCCTATAGGAACCAATCCCCTGCGGCTTATATTCCCGTGTGGCTTTTGCTCCCCTATGGGAGCCTATAGCTATGTTTTTCTCTCCCCTATAGGAACTAATGCCCTGCGGCTTCTGTTCTCCTGTTCCTAGACCTACTAGCAATTCGCCCGCGCTATAGCCTACCGTATAGGCCTTGTTGTCACAGGAGTAAATAAGTATATGGGCTTATATCCTTACGGGAATGGAAGCTATCCGCAATTGCAATTTTAGAAAGTAATAAATATTAATACTACTAGCTACAAGATCTACAAAACATATATGCCGATGCTATGTATATAAGCGAATCTATGTATAAAAGTTTAAATTCTTAACTAATCTAGCGCCTTTAAAGTCACTCTTAAAATTTTTGTTTAACGTAAGAGCCATTTTTAAATGCTTATATATAAGTTTCTCCCCCTTGCTTTTAGCCAAGCCGTAATTAATCTATATGGTGTTCTTGATCTAATATAGTATATTAGCACTAGCCTTAAAACTCTTACTTAAATATTGCCTTACCTGTCTTCCGTTTAATTGATGGTCTAAAAGCCGCTCCATATCTTTTTTAGAGATATTGGCAGCAGTATTAACTTGCTTTAGGAAGGTCTTCTATACCTACTCTCTTGCCGGTCTCTTTAGCTCGTTATATCTAAGTGCAAGATATATTCGGCTCTGTATAGCTGTATTAAATACGGTAATCCTGTTTATTGTAAGAAACATAATGCCTTAGAAATACTCTATCTGTCGCAGGAAGACGGATACTAGGCTATTATAGTAGACATTATTTAAAGTTCTTTCTGTAAGAAAGACATTAGCCTTATCTAGAAGAAGGACAGCGCTCTAGTAGTAAACATTTTCAACTATTAGAGCTAGGTTTTGTTCTAAATAGGCTAAATTCGTATTAAGGTCTCCTGCACAAGCCTTTTTATAGTTAGACTGGTATATAAATACACTTATAAAGGGGAAAATACCACATAAAGGGGTCTCCTCTGAGATTTAGCAAGTGCTTTAGCTGTTAATGTCTTTCCCACCCTAGGTGGGCCACTGAAACGGTTAGCCTTTAAAACAGCTAATGCCTTGCCAGAAAACTTACTGTAGTAAGAAAACTAGGCCTTTCCCCTTTCCTTTAATTATATTATCAAACTTTAATTTCCTAGACCCAGACTGGTAGCTCTTTATAAGTCCTTAAAGCACCATTTTCTTGTCCTCCTTAATTGCGAGTGACTTGAATGCTAAGGCATTCCATTTAATGTCCTTAATGTTGGCGACAGCAAATTCACCTATTAGTGCTTGTATTAGTACATATAATTCGCTAACTTTAGAAAAAGAGTGTAGAAAGTTTAACCCTATTTTTTATCTACCAAACTAAAGGCCAGGGCTGTTAGTGGACAGATTAGGTACTTATTATCTCCTATCTCCTTAGAAACTAAACCCTAATTCTTTATATCGCCTTACCAATTGGTCCCTTAATTGTATACGCTGATTCCATACATATCTATAGCGATTGGCTGCTTGCCATAGTTAGGATTTTGACAATGAAATGCTATCGCGTCCACTATAATGCGGCCGCTTGTAGAAAATCTTAATGGGCTATCTTTGGTCCAGAAAAACGCGGTCCCTTTATATTTACAGTAGTTAATGCCTCTTAAAGACACAAACTTCCGGCCATTACTAATAAGGTCCTGCTTTATCTTGGCTTGTCTCTTATAACGCTCCAGCGGAAATACCTTAAGAGACGTAATTTTTATAGTTAAACGGAATTCTAGAATAGAGAGGGTGGTTTTTACCTCGCTAAACGCCTTCCCATTGTAGCCGAAATAGTGACAGTTAAGTTCGAAGCTCTTTTTGCTAAAAAGTGAGGTTTTAAAGTTGCCTAAATTATATATAAGGCATCTTAGTTAATCCGAGCCTTTGTAAATTGTAAGGATATACGTATTTGGTTTAAACAAGGCCCAAAGGAGATTGAAATTAATTTCGCTATAGTCTAGAAGCGGCAGGAGACTATTAGTTATAGGCGTGAAATGGTCTTCAAGAAATCTTAGTAACCCCTAAAGGTGCTTAGCGCCAATTAAGTCGGGAGAAAGACTCTCCTGGTATGTTTTTAACTAGGGTAGGAAATTAAACACAAGGTTTATAGGAATCTAGAAGTTAAATTAGAATAAGCTACATCTATAAAAAGGTCTACTTACTGTAGGCTTGTCTTCCCAAAGGGAGATGGCTTGTACGCCGTTTAGCACTACCTGTAAGGCGTCTCTTACTTCTCCTAAATTTATGCCTAGGTATGTGCTATAGTCTTTCTTGTCCTTATCTAGCTTAAAAGTCAGCATCTAAGTTAATATGTTTAAAGGCACCTAAGAGACAGACTAAATTTCTTCCAAAGGATATAAATGTACTAATTATATATGTTATATTTACTTAACGTATTTGGCGAAGTCTCTATAGTCTTATACTGGCAGCTTTGTTTGTCCCAGCTATAGCAGACGCTATATTAGTGTATTTCTAAGTATATTTTAGGGATTTTACGAGCATATATCTTATTTAACACCTTAACTTCAACCTTAGAACCTCTTACTTTGGGTATCTCTTTAACCCCTAAACTTGTAGGGGGAGGTAGGGGAGGTAGAGGAGGTAGAGAAAGTTAAGTTGCTTAGACTATCTTTAACACAGCTATAAGCATTTTAGTTGTAAAATGCTGCGCTAACTGCTTATAATATAGATGCGTTTGGCTTGGGCTACTAGGGGGGGTATTTATGCAGTTACAAAGCAGTAAAGGCGCTGGCGTAACGGGCTTAGATGCAACTGGCATTATTGCTCTATAAAGCTTTAGTAACGTGATACTAATCTAAAAAAGGAGCTAAGTAGAAAGAGGAGCTGGATAGTATCGTTTTTTGAACCAGATCTGCCCTTTTCTTATACGACATAAGCTGTGCTATAGGTGTCTGCACCCCTTTTCTGGTAATGGGCTACCCTCCCCAATTAATCTTAACAGACTTTAGTTAAGACACGTTAATATCATCTCCGTTATGGTAAATGAAGCCATAGTATACATGCTTGCCGTACCTATAGAAATAGTCCCCTGGCTTATATATAGGATTTTAACTCTAGTACTAGAGCGAGCTTAAAAAAAGACATCGCCTAATCTAATTATAAAAGGCATGATTAATGCAAAGCGCCGCTATAAGGAGACGGGTTTGAGTAGTCTAAGATTAAGTACAAGAGGAGACTTAGGATTAGATATTGGACTAGTATACTATAAGCAAACTAGCTCCGTATTGGCTTGTTTTGATTTATTTTAACTCTTTTTAATTTATCTCGCTTTAATTCGCTTTATTTGTCTAGTCTTTTATCTTATTATCTCTACTTATCTCTTTTTGTTTCTCTTTGTTTCTCTTTATTTCTCTTTATTTCTCTTTGTTCCTATCTTGCTTTATTTTTATCTCTTTATAATGGCGCAAAATGACTGGTTATACGTGCTGCTTAAGAATGAAAGAAAGGCATTTAATAATAATAATTATACAATACCCTCCCTTTAGAATGACGCATTTAAGCCGTATTATAAATTGCTATAGGAAGACAAGGTGTCCTTAATAAAGCGATCTAAGGCGCGCTGGAGAATTAGACTACTCATACACGCTCTACTAATAGATATTTACACGGCCCTAGGTCCCAAAGTATTCCTATTATACACTTTAGCTGCAAGTGTCTTAAAGCTCGCAATGGTAAACCTTAAGGGTCTCCTATTAGACCTTTGAAAATGGTGGAATACTATCCCACACCCTTAAGCGCTCACTAGCGCTGCAAACACGCTTTGCTAAGAATATTTAATTAGTACGCTAATTGCTCTATCTTGAAAACGTTTACTTTAGGAGGCTATTTCTATAGCTGGTATACTATTACAATAAACGCAAGACCCTCGGCAGGCTTTACCTCCGTAGGACTTAAATTAAATACTTAGTAGGCGAGCCCTTATCTTACGTCTTTACTTGCCCAATCTGGGCAAGGCTTACGGCATAACAATAATTAATACGAGTTAGATGCGTTTTTAAAATCTTTAAAATCTTCTCCTAATGCCACGATTTAAGATTATCCTGTGAATAGGCCTAACGAAACGGTCTTAGACTTTGAGTTTAAAGATCTTCTTAGCTTTCTGCAATAAAAGAAGGCCAATAATCTAAGTTTATAGATACTACACATGGTCTGCCCATAGGATGGGGTGCTGTTACTATTTATAGATATTACATTAGGATTATCCGCTAGATTAAGTATAAAAATCGAATTCTTTCCTAAGCTGAGTATAGAGTTTATTTAATATATGCTTACGTTAAGAGTGAGGCCGAAAATATTAAACTAAAGGATTTTTAAGAAATATACAAGTCTAACCTAATTTAATAATAAGAATAACGAATCCGCTTCTTTAATTCGGACCTGTCCGCATATATAGCTCCTCCTTTGGCGTACTAGGGCTGGTAATAAAGACAGCCCCTCTAGCGCTATTTTTCCTTACAAGCACTGCATGAAACGACTAGTTAACAGTCTTGAAATCTTTCCTAATTATCTCGCTAAGGTCTAATTTAATATCTATACCGGTCTAGAAGAGTACCTAGTTAGTGTGGTAATAACTATAGGTAATAAGTTACTATACTAACTCTTAAGCCTTCTGCTCTAGTGCCTTATTATTATACGCAATCTTATTAACTGGGACTATCTAAGTTTCTTCACCCATTACTAAGCCTTTTGTGATTTCGAGGGTGAGTTAACACTATATATTAGGGCGACGCCCTGTTCTCTAAGGTCGGATCGGAGTATTTAATTAGGGCTTTGTCTTGAATTAGAGGTCACAAAGTACATGCGCATTAAAGTATAGCTATTCGCACGTAAGTAACTAGGTAGTTAAGTCGGCGGCATAATGGCTTAGTGGATGTTCACCTAGATAAACATAAAAATGCAACTTCTAGATAACGTTAATGGTATTACAGCTGTTAAAAGAGGATGGCACTAGGAATTTAAACGAAAATGTGCTGTATGTAAAGGGCTGCTACTTCCTATATAGTATTAGTAGCTGAACACAATGTATGGTGGATGAAATGGCACGTTTTAGTATTCATATTAGCTATGATGTGTTAAAGTTATATGGGCTAAAAGATTTGCAACTTAAGAGTACCTATGTGAAGCTAGGGAAGGTAAGCTTTAAATTCTTAAAATTAAGGCACACTACGCGTTTATAGACTATATTGTATATTGTGGGAGTAACTATGTATAGCTAAAGGTGTGTGGTGTAAGAGAGGAACGAAACTGATGGTTTTAAGAGTTAAGGTAAGAGCCTTTTAAAGTAGGAGTGTAGAAGGCTCTAGCAAAGACACCAAGTCAGTTAGAGGAGAAAGGCTATAATTTACACAGAGACCTATCAGCCTATAGGCAGTTAGGGATAGGATAGCTTAGTTAATATTTACCTTAATAACTATAAGAAGCGTAAGAGGTGGATTATAGGCTTAAACGCTAAACGGCTTTACTAAGCGGCTTTACTAAACTACGTCATAGGCGACTAGAGAAGTAGAGTTAAAGAAAGGATATAATAGAACATAAATATATTGCTAAAGATAATAAGTGCATAACTTACTTAGGTGTTAGTGCCTGATGGGAAGTTTATATAAAAGAATCGCCACCTCCTAGGCTAGGGCTGCGGCTGGATTTGCCCCGCCTGGCCCTACTATTAAAAACTTTTTAGTATAAACCGTTATGTGCATAATAAGGCCACCAGCCGAGCAGTGGAACGGGTAAGGCGTCCACTATAACGCGTATTTTAGCTGTGTATTGGCCGTTACTAGATATATATAGTCCCTTAGCTAATCTTTAGGAATTGGATTCTCGTGGCTTGTTCTTATTTATAGGGTAAATTAATTAAAAACCAAGTCCCTATGGCCATTTTATGCGCCTTTATGTTGTGTGTATAAGTTAATTAATTATTAACGCCTGACTTTATATTATTCGGACCACCGCTTTATTTTAGCTGTGTTACGTGATTTTAATTAGCTGGCCAAGTTATGAACGTAGTTTTAGTCTTACATTCTCTATTGTCTATAGCGTTGTAAGTGGTAATAAGTGGCTCTTGCTTACCGCCCTTAAAAAAGTAATACTCTTACGGACCATTTTATGCAGCCCTTATATGACAAGAAATGCGCCATAAATAAATTAGGCTAGAAATGGAATATATAATAAGAAATGTTAACCGCTAACTAGTACCAAAAAGACCAGTCCTATTAGCAGCGCTAATTAGGACAATATATAGCCTTAAATTTTAGTTGATAAGAAATAGACCTCTAAGCTAAAAAAAGGGCACTACTATTATTGCCGTCTCTTCCAGCTAGTAGGCCGGCCCCTTTTCTTCTATATAGTAGGCCGGGCCTTTAATTTTGAATAATAATACGCCTATAGTAATCTAAGACTTCTTTTTAGAAAGCGGTCTTTGATCTATTCCTATAAAAGATTCTATTCCTCCTTTAAATTAGTAAGTAGTGCATCTTTCTCTTCTATGAATTTTATTCTAGACTTTGGCTTTTAAGGCTTTAATTCTTAGGGCTTTAGCTCTTAAGATTGCTTAACTAGGTTAACTAGCAAGTAGAGTTATTAAGGAAGTATGTCTAGTATATATAACCCATCTTCCTGGCGCCTAAAAACTGCTTAGATTAATAATTCTTTTAAATTATTTAAGGCAGCTCCTAGTATTGCTTTATTAAAGTTAGAGCTAAAGGCTAAGTTTAGCGGCGGGTTTTAGGTACGCAGGCGATTATGTATAGAGGGTATAACCCGCTTACAATAATTGCTAGTAAGCGTAGTGTTCTGTTTGGACGCGTACATGGATAAAACTAAATAGGAATGCTAAGACTGCTAGAGATAATGCTTTATAGCACACTTTGTCTTTAATTAACTATTAATAGGGGTTGGCAATTCTTGTCGCCCTATATACCAGTGGGCCTTGTTATCCTTATTACTACTACTACTATTACCGTCCCCAGAGTTGTTATTATCTGTATTACTATTATTACTTTTGTTACTGTAGTTCTCAGCCTTATCTTTGTCTATAACGTTCTCGCTGTCCTTGTTGTTATCGCTTTCTTCAGCTAAGCCGTTGATAAGATTATTAAGAATATAATTATAACTATTATTAGCCCTATCTTGTGGTGGTCTAGTATCGCGAGGAGACGTATAGTGTTAGGAGAAGGGGCTAGTGGGTTATATAGCAGAGACCGCTCGCCCCTTAATACTATTACCGTTGTTAAGGCCAAGAGTGGGAGAGCTAGAAGGTAGGGTCCTCTAGGAAGCGGATAACTTTTATTACTTCCTAAGTTGTACGCTCTTACCGCTCTCGCTAATAGAAGTATTAGAGATATAATTAATATTATCTAGTTGCTTAATATAATTAAACCTCCGCTTCTTTAACTTCTGGGCTCCTAAAGACTCTTAACTAGTAGTAACTAATATCCTAAGCTCCTGTTTAAACCGCGAAGCGGTTCTAATGTGATGCCCCTTAGCTAAATTATTAGTTTAATTTCCGTCTAGCGTTAAAGGTATAGTATAATTATGCGTAGGTGCGCGTACCTCCTCTTATAGCGCTTCTAATAAAGGCAGCTCTTTATCTTCTTTATTGTCCTTATTACTGCCGTTATTCCCATTATCTACTAATTGTTAGACAAGGCTATTGTAGATTAAAGGGGGAAGCATATACCCAATTTATAAGGCATTGGTTGGTTATTGGCTTTACTAGCTTCGTTAACTTTATTGGCTTTATTATCAGCGTTACTAGCTTCGTTACCCTTAGCTTCTAAGTCTAGATCGGCTATATTGTCTTTAATAACTATTAGATTTGCTACTAGTTATTAAAACTATATATTTAGAACTACTAGGGAAAGAGGAAGAGCGGTAAAGTAATTGTTAGGATAATTACCTTAACTACTTCCCCTAGAGACTTGACTGTTATTTCTATCCCTATAGAAATCTTCCTTGTTGTCCTCGTCATCCTTATCATTCTTATAATACTTATTATAAGCTTTCTTGTAATTATATATAGGGTCTATAGGTGCTTTATTAGACGGAATCTCTAAATTAAGGCCCTAAGTGGAATAATATACTATTAAGTGCCCAAGCTTCCAATGCTTCTTGACTTTTTGGGGGGAAAAGAGGTACTTCTCTATTTCTCTTTTTAGGTTTGCTGCTCGCGCTCTTTTTAGGGGCTGTAATTGTATAGTACTAAGATAAAGCTGTTAATCTTCTAGGGGGACTAGTATAGAAATTGTTATTATTAAGTGAAATTTTGGGAGGGATACAAAATAAAGATTAAGGTGGTGCTAATATTGTTATTATTATTAGAGTTGCCATTGCTTTATAGCTTTTAAAAGCTTTAAGGGGGAATTAAAGGTCTTTTTAAGTGCATATTAGTCCTCCCTTCGCCGCTAGCTCTTACCTATTGCCCCTTACCCCTTGCCCCTTATCTAGGTTTTATATTAAATCAAAGCATTTAATGCGTGCGCCTCCGGCAAAAACTAGAGTAGATTGCCGCTTATAGGGTATAAATGTTTACAAGGGCTTGAATTCTGGCGCCTAATTAACACCCTTAGCAAATTACGGTTAAACTATATCCGCCTGTCTAAGCTGGTATATTTAGCTCTGACACAGTCGTTGCATCTAGCCCCTTATTAGGAGGTTAGTGGCGTAAATTCTCCACCCTTAGTCCTTGGTAAAGGGTAACGCTAATATATCTATTTACTTCCTGATAATGCCAATCCAGCTAATCTTCTACGCGGCTTATATTAGTAGGAGGTAAAGCCCCGCTTATGCGTGCGCGTTACAAGCTATCTATAATGGAAGAAGGCAGTGTTCTTATTAGCAGTAGGCGGGGTTCTCCAATACTAACCGCCTAGTAACGGATACGCCTGCCGCTTATATAGTAATTGTATGCATGTCTATAAATGTGTTAGATAAAAGACTGTATAGAGATACTCGCCCTCCTAATATAGCTGGCTGGTGTTAGAGATTCCTTCGCAGTTATACTACTATGCCGCTGATTAATTATGCGCCTAAAAGCTGCAACCTTCTAATTTTAATCTAGGTGGTTTCTATATAGCCCTATAGCTTGGGAGCCTAGATCGTTAATCCTTTACTGCTCTGCTATTAAGCAGTTAGGCAGAGCTAATAGCCCCTTAGCCCTAAACTAGTAGATTGAACGGCGTCTCCGAAACATCTATGGTAATATAACTATACTGCTAGATAGGTATGCATAGCCACCTAGGCGATGCTCCATATAATATCTATTTAAATAATGCCTAATATAGCCCTAAAGGGGGTATTTGGGTAGTCTAGAGACCAAATTTAAGTGGAGTAAATAGCTATAGATACACAGAAAGGTTATTTTTAGGTAAGAAGCCTAGAGGCAGTATAAGAGTGCTTATTAGATATTAGAGGATCAAACTATAGGTGCGATATTAGAAGAGGCCGAAGCATGCTTACTCTGCGCTATCGTTAGCATAAGACACGGGATATTAGGAATACAAGGGTAGTATAGCACTTGTATTAACACCAAGTTGGTAAAAAATGCCTTACGGTAGGGATTGTGATCTAATAAAGAGGTGGCGTGGCGTTAGGAAGTCTGGGAGAAGAAAAAGGATTAAAAGGTAAAATATAGAGAATAGGGGAAGGTTATCCTTTTATAGTTAACATCGGATAAGGATACTGGATTACTAAAAGATTAGCTAAGAAACTTAATTTTTTACGGATATAAGATTTTCTAAGTTCTAGCTTAGATACCTCTATAACTAGTAGTTAAACCCTCCAGATTTGGAGGGCTCTAAGCCTACTAGACAGAGTTTATAAGCAGAGCTTTGAGCAGAGCTTTAAGGGGGAGACCCCTTTGAACCCTCCTGCGTACTGCGTGCTCTATTTCACTGCGTGGCTAGTATACTAGGTGGGTAGAGGTATTGCAAAGCCTTTAGTAGATCTTTTAGTAGAGCTTTTATAGAGCTTCATACAGAGCTTTATATAGAGCTTTTGTAGGGCTTTGGCAGAGCTCTAAGTGTTTTAAAGTTCGTTAGTAGATTCTGCTACAACTTACCGCGCGCAACATTTTTCCAACTAATTAGAAGATTAGCAGCCAATCAGAAGCTGGCTTGGCGGGAGTTTGAATTCTAGGACACTTACCTACCTGAAAATATAGACCACTCGTACCTTGGGTCAATAAATACACAAACTAATTTTCCTGTAGCCACTAGTTTGGGAGAATATGCTCTATATACGCCAATCGTTAAAGTTTGGAGTTCCCTAAAGCTGACTATTTCTGCCTAGATTAGATCTATGGTAGATGTTGCAAACCTTGTAATATCTTCTATTGACTCATCCACCTCATGTATATACAGTCTCTTTTTCTTCGTAGATCAATCTATACACGACTTCGTTCCTAACCTGGGGTTTCTGGTCACATCTATATAACTCGCACCCTATTGTCTTTCAGACTACTCACTCTTCAGATACTTAAACTGTTGAATATCAGAAAACGGTAAGCTTTTCCTAAAAATATGGCTTTTAATTATGTTTACGAAGCTTAAACTTACCTAGGTCTCTACTATATTATCGCCAACGCCCGTATTCAACAGCCTATTTGCCACTTTCGTTGCCATAGTCCTATCGCTTCCAGACCTTCCAGTGGAGCTTCTTAATCATGCACTTAACTTCATTCCAAGCAAAGAAAACGCGATTATATCAGTCCGCGAGACGTGCAGAACCCTGGCACTCAAACCCACAGAAATCTTTACAAGGAAATACTTCTCATGGGTTTCATAGCGCCTAACACCAGGGATCCCAATGATATTTATATCCATTGCTTCTTAACGATATATTCATTCATAAGCAATAATAATAATTGGATTTTTTGAGATCCTTATAAATGAATATCCATAAGCTTATGAATATATATAGGAAAGTTAAAGCCTCGTAGTATAGTAAAAGGATGCTAAGGTATACGTAGTATTAATTGTATACTCTACATTCTAATATATACGCAGGAGTAAAAATTTTAATACTTGCCCGCAGATGCTTCCTTATTACAATATTATTCGACCACCCCTCTAATACCAACCATAATCTCGCGATATGGCTTCCCCTACTTTAGAATCTCTTTTTATAGACTCCAACAGTAATTCTGATACTTAGTCTAAATTATCCAAGCTTAATAGCGAACTGTTTAAAGATCTAACCGCCAACAACAACTCTAACGCGTTATCCTCTACTAAATCCTCTACTAAATCCTCCTCTCAATCTCTTAACCAACCCTCTAAGAAACGAAGAGTTCGGGCTGTAAATACTTAGGCTCTTACGCATAAGCCTACTGCGAACAAGCCGTATATAAATAGTAGTGGGAGGCGATATTAGTACTGTAGGCAATGCGTATTTTAGCGCGATGTTATTACTACCAATATACATACTTATCTACTTAAGGCCTACGGTACAGTTATTAAGGAAGAGGACTTAGTTATTAAGCGGGCTATAAGGTAAAGTCTTTAAGGCTTATTTTATAAGTAAGGGCAACTCTATATCTAAAAGCTTAAGAGGCAGAAGGAACAAATACTAAAAGAGAGCTTCGATCCTATAATAATATATAACGCTCTTATACAACTAATTATTGTTCACAATCTACTATATAAGGCAGTAACTTAGCCGGAGCTTTAATCGCTTCTTCTCTTAGTAAACTACACCTATAAGGAAGCGCTAATTAACTCTAGTAGTACTGTACCTAAGATAATTAATAAGTCCTTTCTTCTTAATAAAGCAATCCTTAAGCAGAAGCTACTTTCCTCTCTTACACCTCTTAATTAATGCGTAGACGTCGCTAAATTAGAAAACTTTTATCACAATCTGCACTTACTTTGTTAAAAGTACAGGCGTACTAAGGAAGGCCTTACTTACTCTACCCTACCTCCCTAACAAACACGGCGGCAACAAATAGGTAGAAGTCCTTTAGCAAGTCCTTAAAGATTATAAACTACTTAGCAGGATTGGCTACTGTGTAAGCAATAATTATGGTAGTAATAATAAGCTTCTATAGAGGCTTTCTATAAGACTTAAAGAAGAAGAAATAGAGGCCCAATACAATACACAGTAATATTACATTCGCTGCCACGGGCACGTACTTAATATAGCCGTATAAGCTTTCTTCTTTACTGAGGATAAGGAAGCTATTAATGCTACCTTTAAAGAAGCTCGCGAAAAGCTTAAAGCAGAGTTAGATCTTAAAGATGATTAGATTAAAGAGATTCTTACTAAAAGGTTTTAAAAAGGGAAGGCCAGTAAGTTTATTTATCGCGAGATTAGTCCTCTAGGCAAGATATATAACATTATTATATATATTTAAAGCTCTACCGCTCACTATAACCACTTTATCGCAATTGCTTTAAGGGCTATTCCTATAGATAATAATACGCGGTAGAACTCGTGGTATAATATAATTATAGTAGCTCTTTAATTAAAAGGCGCAATTAGTAAATACTAGAAGGAGTATCTAACGGAGTTTAATAAGGAGGACATCCTTAATGTAACTAATTAAAAGGCTCTTAAAGATATTAGAGACTTCCTTTAGCCCTTTAAAAGAGTTACAAAAGAAATAGAAGGTGATAAAGCCACCCTTAATAAGGTGCTTTTCACGATAGATTTTATGGTAGAGTACTTTAAATCAGCTCTCTAAAAGTACGTTACTAATTAGAAGCTATATAACTATATACGCACTAGTTAGCACGCCTTTAATAAATACTACCTTAAAACTAACAAAGTAACTACATATAGCGCAGCCTTACTGTTAGCTCCTTACCGGAGGAAGGCCTATATTAATTGCAATTAGAAACTTACTTGGAGGAAGCCCGTAGTTAATACAGCTTAAAGGCTTTAGGTAAAGGAGTATAAGAATAAGTATATAGCTAAAAAGGGAGAGGAAGCCACCAATCACAATTCCAAGCTTAATAAGTACGATCTTTAGAGTAGGAAGTAGTCAAGTCTTAATTTAATTAAGGACGAGTTCGATTACTTTATCAACGCCTCCCCTACAAATCTTCCTACTGATACAACTGCCCTTAATTAGTGGCTTAATCTAAGCAATCGCGTGGCGTACCCATCGCTCTATTATATGGCGATAAATATTCTATCTATACCACCTATATCGGCTAAGCCAGAACGTATTTTCTTAGGAGCGCGGCGAACAATTACTTAGTAGCGCATAAGGCTTAGGCCAGTTAATATTAAGCAATCGGAGTGTTTAAAGTCGTGGGTAAGAGGAGGAATTATATTAGGCTAGAGGAGAGAACAGCTAGTAAGGAATAGGGGGGGGGGTAAGGGCCTCCAGGAAGCCGTTGACCTTAACAAATAACTACAACACCATGCCAAGACTAGTTATATAGCTTATATAAGCCATATCGCGAATATCCATTCATATCGCGATATTTTAGCTCCCTTAATGATAACGATTGATATTTAGTCAAAATATCAATCCATTCATTACTGGGACCACTGCCTAACACGAAGAACTGTCTTAGCTCTTACCAGAATTTCAAAGAACAAATATCTAAATCCAGCTGTGAAACACATCGTACTTTTCCAATATATTAACAAATACGAACCTAACTTGAGATACTCGCTGGCCAAGGGGATCGACATCAAGGAACTTGGCCAGAGCCTACAAACATTGGCGAACCTACGGTCACTTTGTCTGGCGGATTTCAACTTTAGAGGCTCCGAAAATTTTCTTAGCAACATGCTTGCTACGTTATCGCTTCCCTCAATAACCCACTTTGAGCTCTCAAAAATTCTCGCACACGCCGGTGACCTTCAAAAATTTATCGCTCTGCATAGTGACACCATCAAATCCGTTAAGTTTGATGAACTGGACCTTACTGCCCCAGCGAAGGGCGCTTGGTCTGGGCTCTTAAGTTCCTTAACTTGGCTTAAAGATGTAAAGCTCATTCACATTCGTAAGCCACTAAAACGCGGCTATTTCGTCAGATTCGAGCCTAAGGACATAGAATATTCTACATTCGAGAGATACATAGAGCTGGACACGGAATATAACCGCTGTGACTGCGACCTTTGCTATAAACGCTTGGATTACCACTAGGTCTTTGCGGAATATAGACTAGGCATGGACGCAAAGAAGGAGGATGAGGATTGGACCAGAGGACTTGAACTTATGGCGGCTGGAAGTAGAACTATTGATTTTCGGGGCGGTAGTAGCCCTGAAGACAAAGATCCTGATCCATAACTCGTAGCAATATTTTCTCTTTACAGATTCCAGCCAGAGAATCGCCTGGTTTCGTGAATCGCAAAGAGTAAAGAATCGAGTGCGTCTTATAGTACCCCTTCCCACTCTTTTTAATAGCTTTTTAGGCGTAGATGGGGCCATATCGTGGTGTTGAAGTTGTTAAGTTGTTTTGTGTCGACCGCGTTGTGTTACCTTCTTATAAGGGTATAGATCAGGGGTACCTGTGACTTATACCTTATGTATAAATAGTCTCTTTTCTTTCATAGATCAATCTTCACACGAGTTCTTTTCCTAACATACGGATCGTTGGTACCCCCCAACGAAAATTTTGACCCGAGTTTATAAAAACTTAACCTAAGTCAGGCATGGCAGTAAGCCTTTCAAGTCTTCCAACAACCTCGGACTTGAATGAATTGCTTGGCGCTCCAAAATCATCGAATTAAATTAACTCGGGCTAGTTCCGGAAGATTTAAAAGGCTTGAATTGTCAAGATAGTATATATAGTCCCTATAAAAAGTCTTGGCATGGTGTAGCAACCAAAGGTCGCCTAATTCGCCTTAATCTTACCCGCAGAGCCTTCGCATGAGCTCCCCTATGTAGCGCCGCTGGTCACAAGAGGAAGTCCGCGATGTATAACATTATCAGCGTAGTGTTGAGGGCTTCGGATATAGGGATTAGGTAGTCGTCGTCTGCTATCTATTAGTCCTCTATTTACTACTTAAGCTCTTCTGCATCTGCTACTGACCTTAGCGGCTTATATTAATAACGGCGTTCTTATCCCATTGCCCTAAACATATAGCAGCACCAATTACGTCAGCTTTAAGCCTTGCCCTATTCGGCCGTACTATATTTCTAGTAACACTAAATACTTATTCTAGCTTATCGCTTATTGCCAGTGCGCTAAATTAATTAATTGCGAAGCGTAAGAGGCGTAGATAGTTAATGTGGAGAGCCTACTAGTACTGAATTGGGTTTAAGACCTTCTTTTCCCTATATGGATTGTTCTTTATCTAATCCTTGTACTTATCGCGAGCCTTATCTTTATTAGAGTTGTCGCTAAAGCCTTTATTTAGGAAGGCTCTTAAGCCATCCTCCTTGCGCCGCTAGCGCTTAGCTGGCTAAGCTTCTTTATCTATAGGCAGCTTTATATTCTTATACACAGCCTACTGCTTTTTAACGTGTTCCTCCGCAGTATCAATCCACTCCTGCTTACCGGCCCATTTATCCTTAATATACTTCCATTTATATCGCGGGTGGAGGGCAACCGAAGTAACATAGGCGGCGCAGTTGTTAGTAAGCTTATAGTACTTATTAAGCTTCTCCTATTTAAGCTAGAGGCTAGTATAGAAATAGGACTTAGGATTATTCTTGTATTAATATACAAATTTATTAAGCTTTCCAATTAGATAGAATATTAAAAGGAGGACCTCCTATAGAGCGCCGTTTTTACCTAATATTAGTAGTTAGTAGAAAGTTAATAAACTCTACTAAAGAAGCTTACCTTAAGCAGCCCTACCTTTTAGAAGCTTAGTAGTTTCTTTAAGCGGCTTTAGGATTCGTATATACTCTTTTAACACGTCCCAATCCTTACGGCTTAACGCGTTATCTATAATTAATAGCTTCTTCTTGCCTTTAGCTGGATAAGGCTTTGTCCCGTCCTTTATAGCGCGCTTATAGTGGGCCTCCTACTCCCGCTTTTCCTTTTTAATAAACGCATTAATAGCCAATATTAGGTGGATCGCCCGATTAATTATATTATATATGGAGTTCCAGCGCGTGTTAATATTAAGGATAAGCTTCTAGCTGGTTTATATAGTGCTGCCTTTAATAGCTAATAGCATAGAGGTGCCAAAGATTCGCTAAAACTCTTTAAATTGCTATTCGCGCTATAAGGAAGTTAAGCTAATATAGATAATAACATTATAAAGCTTTTTAATAGGGCCTTATTTCCTCCAGAGCTCTAGCTGCTTAATCTTATCTTTAGCCTTCTCTAGTTTAGTTTATAATGCTTTCTTATCCTTTTTATAAAGAATTAATTAAGCCATAAGATTAATGATATAGCCCGCGCACTATAGTCGACGTTCTTTCTAGTTAAATTAGAACTCCTCCCCTAAAGCTTCTATGCAGGTATTATTATTTAACGCGTTGTCTAGTATAAAGTAGCCTAGCTTATTACTAATACCGAACTCAGTAAGGATCGCGGCCACGCCGTTGGCGATATTAACCCCAGTATATCGGCCAGTAAGGTTTGGAATACTAAGTAAGAAGCTCTAATATTGCCTAGTATTGTTAATAAAGTAAACAATAATTCTATAGAGACTTAGCAAACTTTAAGAGGTCCATATATCCATAGAAATATGAATTCTGCTATACGCGCGCTTAAGCAACTCTGTTACCACGCCTTTGTATTACTTAAAATCCTTGCATATCTATTTACGCAGTGTGTTCTGGGTAGGAAGGACGTATTTAGTATTAGCGTTAAGGTAGAAAATAAGGTCTTAAAAGTAGTTACTATTAACTTAATTAAATGCAATCTGGTCCTAAACAATCTACCTAGTTAGGAGCTTCTTAAATTAAGCTTTATTAAACGCCCTCCATTAGTTATTAATAGCAGCTTATTCCTTTAGAGTTTTATTTATTATACTAATAAGCGTATTAGAACCTTATTTTAGCTGATTAATTATTCTATCTTTACCAATATTATGCTTCTCTTTAAGGTGCTCTGCGCATCTACTAGTTAAACTATTAAGCTAGCAATAGCCAGTGGTATATTTTGTTTTTATCTTCTTGTTGCAAGCTTTGCATACCGCATAGATCTTCTATGTTTCCATCTGGTAAATCTTATAGCAGTGTTGCCAAATATGCGATCGTCGGTCTTGTTTAGATGGTGGAGGAATTTGGAAGCCAGGAAATAGCTTCCAGTTAAGGCCTTTGTACATATCTGCTTCTAAATTCATCAAGTCTCCCACTAGGTCTGCATTGGTGGCGCAACTATTAAAGTTATAGGTCTTCTAAAGCTCTGTAGGTACCTGTAATTTACTAGGGCCTATATAAGGTATAGATAAAGCAGTTTCTACGTCTATATAGATAGAAATAGATGGTGGTGTTAATTAGTAGATAAATGATAAAATTTAAAAGAACCTATGGTAGGTGTAAACTCTATAACTTTGGCAAGCTTAGCAGCTTAAATATTCCTCTAAGATACCCGTAGAGGACCTGTAGGATAAGCGGAAGTTGCCAAATACTAGTACGGGACCTAAGAAAAGTAACCAAGCGCTTACTTACTAGATCCTTCGTTAGCACCTCAAAGGCATTTTAACCAAAAACCTTACCTATATTTTATTTAAACAATTTAAGCCGCCCCACCCCTCTGCACTAGAATTGTCGCCTAACGCCGCTTTATGAATTGTATCGATTTGAATTGATTTATAATCAATTCAATTCAATTCGGGCTTAATTGGAAGACTTACTGCTATGCCTAACCTAAGTCTATAATTGATAAGCCAATTAATTAACCTAAAGCTTTAATTTAAAGCTTTATATAGAGCTTAATTACTATATACTAGCAGGTATAGATTTACTTTACAAATCCTGTACCTCCGTTGTGCTTTGCAGTAGGGGGTAAGCTTTGGGCAGAGCCTTATGTAGAGTTTTAGTAGAGCCTTATGCAAAGCTTTAGTAGAGCCTTGTGCAGAGCTTTGGTAAAGCCTTGTTTAGAGCTTCGTGCAGAGCCTTGTGCAAAGCCACGTGTAGACGTGTAGACAATTATAGAGCCTTCTTAGTATATCAGTACTGCGTGTTAGAAAAGCCTTAGAGCTCCGTGTTAAGCCTAAAGTAGAGCTTTGAGTAGAGCTTTGAGGTCAAGGGGGAGACCCCCTTGGACCCCCCTGCGCACTGCGTGCTCTATTCACTACGTGGGCAAAGCTCTTGTAGAGGCTTTGGTAGAGCGTTTGGTAGAGCTTTTGCAGAGCCTCGCATGGAGGTTCGTGTAGAGCTTTTATAGAGCTTTTGCAGAGCTTTGGTAGAGCTTCATGTAGAGCTTTGGTAGAGCTTTTGCAGAGCTTTGGTAGAGTTTCATGTAGAGCTTTGGTAGAGCTTCATGTAGAGCTTTGGTAGAGCTTCATGCAGAGCTTCGGTAGAGCTTCATGTAGAGCTTCGGTAGAGCTTCGTGCAGAGCCTTGTGCAGAGCCACATGCAGGCGTTCGCTTGGGCGATTAACTGCAGAGACGTTTGTAGAGACGATCGTATGGGTAATTATATGGATGTTTAATTGATTAATTGTATGCGTTTGATTGATTAATTGTATAGGCGTTTATACAGGCGTTTGTATGGGCGATTGATCAATTGTATGGACGTTTGTAGAGACGTTTGTACGGATGATTATATGGGCAATTATAGAGCCGTTGTAGAACCGTTGTAGAGCCGTTTGTAGAGACGTTCGTAGAGACAATTGTAAGACCTCCTAGTATATCAGTGCTGCGTGTTAGTAAAGCTTTGGAGCTCCATATTAAGCTTCGAGTAGAGCTTTGAGCAGAGCTTTAAGCTTAAGGGGGAGACCCCCTTGGACCCCCCCTGCGCACTGCGTGCTCCATTCACTGCGTGGACAGAGTTCTTACAGAGGCTTTAGTAGAGACTTTAGTAGAGCTTTTAGTAGAGCTTTTGCAGAGCTTTGTGTAGAGCTTTATGTAGAGACGTTTGTAGAGATGATCGTATGGGCAATTGTATGGACGTTTAATTGATCGATTGTATGGGCGTTCGTACGGGCGATCGTGTAGACGTTTGTAGAGCTGTTCGTAGAGCCGTTCGCAGAGCCGTTCGTAGAGCCGTTCGTAGAGACGATTGTACGCAGTTTGTCCAATAGTCAGCGGACAGCGAGCTTTGAGGCCTTATAGCTGACTGACTACAGCCGAGTGGATCGCTCGCTGTCCGCTTCGTTAAAATCAGGTACGCTGACTGTTACGCTGTCAGCTCGCTATCCGAATTAGGCAATTTATATAAAATTCATAGTGTTTTATTACGGATTTTTGGCAGCACCTCTATATACACAAATATTAACGTTGCCCGATTAAAAGATAACCTTAATTTACCTAATATAATATTAAAATATAGATAAAATTATCCTCTGCGCCTGCAAAGGCTTAAAAAGGTAGATATTAAGGTTGGTAGTAATATTAGTAATAAGAAAAAAAGCAGTAATAAGGGCTTCAGAGGCTCTACTTCTATATTAGATTTAATTAAATAGAAAGCTCTACTAGATATCTTACTAAGCCAGATTTTCTACCTCTATAGTTAGCTTACAGCTAGTAAGATTAATATTTAAGCTTATTAACTAGGGTATAGTTAAAGCTCTATTAGACTTAATACGGTTAATTAAACTACTTAATAAAAGGCCTTTAATTAGCTACCACTTCTAATATTAATTTGCTTTAATTATATCAGCTAATAGTTAATTGCGCTTATTAGTAATAATCTTTTTAGCTTAATTAAAGGCTCATTTATATATAGAGCTTATTACTAGTATAGAAAATATTAAGAGTAATCCTAGCAAGTGTTAGATAAAGGATTTAACTAATTTTAAGCTACTAGTTAAAAGGATTAAGAACAATATTGTTCTACTTATAGCGTTGGAACTAATCTTAATAAACTTAAGGCCTGCGTTATAGTAGTGGTTAAGCTTACTAGTAAGCTTAATACGCTTTTAATTACGCTTTAAAAAAGTAAGGCTCTTATCTATAACTGAGGACTATACATATTTATTAGCTAAATTGTTATTAAATTTATAAAGAACCTTTCTATATTGTGGCTTAACTAGTTCCTTATTTTCTTTATCTACTTGCTTATTAATAAAAGCAGTTAATCTATAAGGCCTACGTAGTACTAAGGAATGCGTAGATAAAGTTAATAAAGAAAAGGCAGAGAAAGAAGTAGAGAAAGAAGCTCTACTACTGTAAGCTTTGCAGTGTAGGAGAATTAAGTAAACTACTTGATTGTAAGTCTATGGAAATCAGGTGTAATATATACATAAGATTGAGTACAGGCAACAGAGACAGGTAGTAAGAAATACGAGATATACAAGGGTAGTGCTGACGCTGTCTTGGAGCCTTCCAGGCTGCAGTCTTGTGGCTCGGCCAGTATCGGTAGTCTGTTACAACTACCTTACTGGGACATAAAATGTAATATACTTTATATTTACATAGGTAATTAAAAGATAAGTTTAAATATAGGGGACTAGGTTTATACGCGTAGTGGAGATATTAGGGAAAATGCTCTATTTACTATGCTAAGCCAAGGGTTTCCCATTGCTTGGCAACCGAATTTTAGCCGAAGATCCGAATTCCGCCAAAACCTTTAAAACACCACCAAATCTTCCTTTTCTTACCACCAAGGCAGCGAGCTGTCAGCTCGCTGTAGTTTTATCACCGACTGACTGTTGACTGACTGTAACTACCCTATACGCAGACTGACTGCTAGCTGACTGCTTATGTTATCAGTTTCTTGGCAGCCACGCTGCCAGCGTCGCTGGCTATTGGACACACTGAATTGTACGGCGATTGACCGTATGGGCGGTTATACGGCCGATTGCAGAACCTTCCTAGTATATTAGTGCTGCACATTAGTAGAGCTTTGGAGCTCCGTATAGGGCTTTGAGTAAAGCTTCGAGCAGAGCTTCAAGGGGGAGACCCCCTTGGATCCCCCTGCGCACTGCGTGCTCCATTTTACTGCGTGGCTAGTATACTGGGTGGGCAGAGGTGTTGCAAAGCTTTTGGTAGAGCTTTTGGTAAAGCTTTTGTAGAGCTTCGTATAGAGCTTCGTGAGAGCTTTGCAGGGCTTTGGTGCAGAGCTTTTGCAGAGCTTTGGTAGTACTCAATATTTTGAAGTTCGTCACGTGGATTCTGCTACAACTTACCGCGCGCACTTTTTTTCCAACCAACCAGAAGCTGGCTTGGCAGGGTTTGCTAACCAATCGGAAGCTAGCTTGGCAAAGTTTGAAAATTTGAACACCTGAAAGTATAGACCCCTCGTACCTCGGGTCAATAATAAAAATTAAGAACAAGGATATGGAAGTGGGCTTTTGACGTACTTCGAAATTGATAGCGTTATTATATACCTAGTCTACTTGCGGCGTAAAGTAGATACTCCACCGCCGAGGGTTAAGCATGTAATACCCACAGCCCTATTGCGACCCCCTGCAATAGCAAGACCTAAACTATCTAAGTACTGGTAGGTATCTAGTTATAATACTTCTGCTTAAACGCTTACCACCGTATGGTTGGAATTGACTGCTACGAAACTCTATTTCGTCATATGAATCGTCACCCCACCGTTAATATTAGCAAACCCAGCTACTGGGGCATAACTGTGACCCTTGATGGTAAAGTGGCGGCCCTCGATACTAGAAATGATGGAGACAGCTTTAGACACGCCTTGAGCAGTTTATAGTATTACAATGTATGCTAGAGACAAACTGGCTTCTTATAAAGACCAATAAGACTCCTGTATTGCTAGATATGTAGTGTTACTGGGTAGGGAAACCTTTGAGACTAGAATGCTCGCGAGCGACCTACACTAGATAAAGAGTACGGTAAATAAGTGAAAAAAAGACAGTTACTAGAATAAAACGGAAATGCTTTAAAGAACATACGCAATAATCTGTAGGCGTTGAATGGAGCCTAATATAACTAAGTAAATGGTCCATGCTGCCGTTGGACGCGCTAGAATTCTAAGTCTACTTAATTAAAAGAAAATAAATGAGGATTAGAGTGCTGACCTTGAGAACTTAATGAATAGCGAGATAATACGATAATGGTCAGGCGTTGCGGATTTTGGGCTTTATTTGCCCATCTGCTGGGGCACTAAAATTTCGGTGCAAAATATGTACTTTCCGATTTCCTTTTAATGTCATTTCGCTACCGGAGCTTGTTAATAAATCTAAAGAAATATAGGGATTTTATGGCTAGCTTCTGCCGAGTCATGGGCGCCTTATGAAATCCCGCAGGAGAAGATAGTTTTCTTGAAAGCGGAGTCTAGCAAGGCGTCGTGGGTGTAATGTCAAGTCTATACGGCTGACGCTTATGACCCAACTTCCATCCCGATTTCACTAAGTCCTCTCAGGACCCTTCCCATTAGCCGAAGTAACTGGAATATTTATTATGGAAATGGTAAATTAATTGTGGCTTAGAATGTTTGGACAGATTACGCTTTCGCGCCATTATGGAGAATGAATCGATCGCAGTAGGAATTACTATAAATAGCTCTTCAAGATGTTCTAATCTTCGCAAATTGCTAATGTTCTATATGACTTCTCTAACCTAAATCACAATGGGCTGAGCGGTTGACGACCGAAATTTCCGGAGCGACGCTTCCCAACCGATAGCCGATCCTATTCAGAGAATCATCATTAACTTTCCAGTCCCCTTGTCCTCGCCGCATAGCCCTCATAAACATTTGGCTTGTCTGAACTAGGATTGCCTCTCTCATGAATTATGAGTACTGTCCGTAAGGCGGTGGTGGAGTTCGCGCACGCCTCTCACTTCTATCGTGTCTGTCCTGTGGTGTCCTGGTCCCATGTGGAGCCTGAGGCTGCTGATGATTTTTCCAATGTTCTTCTGCATTCATGTTTCCAGGGGCCCCTCTATGTCTGTATTGGGCATGCGGATCTGCCAGCGAGTGAGACACATTGCCTCCATACTGGGATGGGCTAAATGAATGGTGCGACTGCAGCGGGGGCGGATGTTGTGATGGTGGGTATAGAGGTTGTGGAAGTGCCAACCCAGGCTGCATTGGTTGATATGGAGGCTGCTGGTAACCAGCGCTGTATGGGGCATGTGGCCAGTTAGCTGGCATGTAGCCAGGTGGAGGAACGCTGTTTGGTCGCGGAGGATACGACGAGTTTGGAGGGAGGGGGCGAGACTGATTTCCGTCTAGGCTGCGTTGCTGCTCCTCTGCCAACCTCTCCTCTGGGGTGCGAAGGCCCCTGCGGCGTAAATCTTCGTCCGCTTCAAGGCGGTATTGCTCCCTCTTTTTCTTGCGGTGTTCATTCAGCAAATAGCCTGCGGCCACGACTTCAAGAATAACCATCGTGAAAGATCTGCGCTGTTTGCACGCTGTTTGTTAGGGAGCCTGGTGTCAGTGAAATTGAGATCCGGCATGAGCGAAGCTTTCAGCTAAGGTAGACTAGTAGATTCGATTTTCACCGCTACAGTGCAGTTGAGATTGTTCCTGGGGCCAGAACTCTTGGGAGGGGGGTTAGCGCAGCGCCACAAGCAAAAACAGACAAGCTACTCTCTCTACCTGCTATATTATTCTTTCGCACTACGGCAACCCTATACGTATGTATATATATATGTATATTCTATTATGGCCATGCACTATCTAGGGTATGGGCCGTTACAGAGCGCTAACTAAATACTTCCTGCTATCAATATGCTTGCTCCAGTTCAGAAGCCAACTATAAGAACTATATATCTATTACCTAATACCATGCTCAACCAAGGAAAAAATAAAGGAAAGTAATGTGTTACTATTGAAGAAAGTTAGAGTTTAGAGGCGAGCCCAAGTAAGTAGTTTTTGATGCCTCGTGTCCGCAGGGCTATTCCAGCGTTGTGCGCTTCTTAATTGGCGACGCACTAGTGGAGGCACGTGTAGAGGAGGCTCGCGGTATATTCGGTTAGATAATTGGAGGAGGAATTCTTAAGAGTCTTTACTTATTAATGTCGGCTTCTATACTCTCTATATCTTGTACGCTTAGGTGTAAACGTCCAGTCTCCTTTGCAAATTTAATTATAGCTTTAACTACGCTAATGTCTGGCTTCCAGCGCTTAATTGGGCCGTTAATATTCCTGCCTCCTTCTTGTCTGTGTAAGTAGCCTCCTAATGCATATAATAGATCCCCAAATCGATCTCCATATTGCTCTCTTAGTTTAATCCTCTGCTGCACCCACCTCCTACAAGAGAAGAGGAAGTGCTGTATTGACTCTATAAGCCCGCAGTCGCATAACGCCGTCTCTAATGCATTAATTTTGTGGAGATATTCCTTTAGAAATAACTTGCCAGTCTATAGCTATATAAAAATAGCAGCTTCTAAGTTGATTAGCTACTGGTATAATCCTATAGCCTTTCCAAGGTGGAGTACTGCGTTAATCTTCCTTATAAACTTGCCTGTATTAGATCTTCCTAATAGAAGCGGTCCTGTTATTATCTTAGCTCTTTTTAATGCTTGCGTTATAAGGTACCATGGGAGGCCATCTCTCTATAGTGGCTCCTCGCTCTCCAGTCTTATTACTGCTTTAGCAAGCTTATTGGCCTTTTTATTTCCTATAAATTCTAAGTGGCCTGAAATCCAGTATAGTATGATATTGTTTAGCTAAAGCTTCTTTAAGATCTCTGTAACTATTTCCTAGCAGGCTCCAGCCCTCTAGCTCTATACTAATAGCAACGCTAATTACAAGTTAGAGAATATTCTTATACTAGATATAGGTATTAGAAAACCTGTTTAGTTGACAGCCGTGCATATGGGGTCCTATGGCTAGTTAGCTGCCTTACTAATTGCTAGAAGCTCTATAAGGTGGGCGTCGGCCTAATTAAAGCTTACCACCATTTTCAAAAGCGTTACTTTAGATGGCGTAGCATATATACCAACTCCTACCCTACTATTGCGCACCAATGCATTAACGTATATGTCAACCTGCCCTAGCTTATAGTCTTCAATAATAGCTTAAGTATAATCTTCGTCCTTATATATTACCATATTAGGCTTAGCCACCCACGGCGGGTATGTATATGGTTTAACCTCCAGCACCCCATTCACCTAAACATCCTTGTACATCTCTGCTGTCCTTTAGAGCGGCGATTAGTGCCGTCTATAAAGCCTCTGTCTTCGAATCATCTAATAAGGATGTAATTTGCCTAATTTATGGATTAACACCCAGAACGCAATAGCCTGGTTGCGCAGCCTTTACTTAAAAGGGAGTAAGCTAGCTTCTACTTCCGCTATTAGTAGGGCAACGGAGCGGAACCCCCTAATAATAGCTTATACTGTAATCCTCTACGCCTGCTAGAGGAGCTGTATTAACTCTTATATCGCAAGCGGGTACTATATTGGCGATGTGTAGTCTACTACTAGTAGGACCGAGCTCTTAGCTAGCTGCTTAATGCTCTTAGACTACAGTCCCTTTAATCTACGCAACACTAGCGCTATTTTAGTGGCTTTGCCTACCTTATCTACTAGGTGCGCCTTAAACCATAGCTCCTTATTAAGGATTACCCTAAGGATTTTAACTTCCTAAGTTAGGGGGATCCCTTTTCCTTTAAATTGGAGCGGCGTAGTAGCATCCCTGCCTACTTCTTTATATCTGGTAAGGTAGATAAATAACGTTTTCTTTGCTTTAAATTGGGCTCCACTAGTCCTCTCCTATTTCTTAAGCATCGGTATAATCTCGCCCTAGATAATCTATATATTTTCCTCTACCGTAGGGCCTATAACCTATACCAAGTAGTCGTTAACAAAGGCCATGGAGCTGCCATTTCTGGGTGCGCTTTATACAAGATCCGCATTAAAAAATAGAAAGAGTATTAGGGCTAGTGCTAATCCCTATAGGAGACCCACTTATAGGAGCGCCTGTACCTCTAATGTGTATCCATTAACTAGGATATAGGCTTAACGGTTTATATAAAAGTCCTACACCTATTATATAATTGTCTGAGGTATCTGTTACTGCTATAATCTCCTAATTTCCGGCTCTATGGCCATATTATTATACGCACCCTTAATATTAAATGATACTAGAGATAGCGTCTTCTTTTCTCTCTACGCTCTAAATACGTCCTCGCAGAGATATGATAGTGCATATATTGTCAACCTTTGCTTCCTAGCTCCGAAGTGTGTCTTGGGTAGTAGGCTATGTTCCTCTACTAGGTATGCTATCCTCTCCGCCACTAGTGATTTAAGTGCTTTTCCCAGCGTTAGGAGGAGGGAGATCGGCCTATAGTTATTTGCTACTATATAGTCCCCCTGCTTCGGCTTCTATAGCGGCATAATCTTTACTACCTTCCATTCCTAGGGTACCTTTCCTATTTTAAGTAATTTAGTAAAGAGAGTGGTAATCTCACCACTTAGTATGGGCCACAGCTCTTACCACACCCTAGCTAGTAGGCCGTCCCTTCTAGGAGCCTTGTCTGGGCTAGCCCTAAACACAGCTGCCTTAACCTTATATTTGGCGATGGGCTCCTACGGCAATTAGTTATAGCTAGTTATAGCTTCCTCCTCTTATTCGCACGGTGGCGGGACCAGAAAGAATGCCTGGAGTAGTTCTCTTGCAATATTATGGTTCTCCGTAACAACTTCTCCCTATCCTCTATCCTTCTTAATTAGCGGTATTCTAGCGAACGCGGATATAGCCTACAGATTAAGGTATTTCGACGCTTTCTATATATTGTCACTATTACTGAGGAATTCATCCCAATAGAGCTTCCTATGTCGCCAAATAGTCCTATAGAAGAGCTTCTTCACTCTTGCTGCGATATTATATAGTTTAGGGTTATCCCTTCCTTGCCTCTGTATCGCGCTATTCCTATTCCTCTAGTATGTATATAACTTCCTTAGCATTATAAGGTCTTCGTTCCACCATCTTTTTATATACGGTAATGGTCTGGCCCATTGGCAGTGTGCTTTAAGGGCTTTATTAACCTACCTATTAAGGCAGTTAACCATTTCATCCACATCTTCTATAGGGAATCCTATCTCTTTCTATTGCTTTACGTCTTCTCGTATCTTATCCTAGTTTATATTCTTAATAAGCAGCCTCTCCTGGCTCTCCTGTATGCCTATATTAACCCAGAAACTAGTGTAGATAGCTCTATAGTCTAATCCATACTTATGCTCCTAGATAGCGCACTTTACTAGTTTACTTGCCAGGCCCGGGGTTGCAAGCATAAGGTTAATTATTAATATTCGCCCCACGTTGCTTTTAAACATAGGTATTCCTACTAGAAGCAGGCTCTAGAGTAACCAGTCCGCTATAAAGTTAATAATTAGTGCGCTTTCTTCCTGCGTTAATGTGGTACTAATATAACTTCCTCCCTATAGCGGATTGTGCCAATTAAAGTCACCTGTAATTACTACCTTAGTGTATAGGTTACGTAATAGTTCACCCTAGATTAGCCTATTAATTATCTCCAGTCTACTAAAGAGCTCCTCTAGGTTCTCTTCCTTAGTTCTCCTTAAATATCTGTCTGGAATATATACTAACACAATTATAAGTCTCCTTTAGCTAATATGCGCTACCACTACTATAATATCTGCTAAATCTACCTGTAGCTGTGTAGCTGCTAGCTCTCTAGATGCCTAGATATATAACCTAACTAGGGGATACCGCTGCTGCCTGCCTATTAGGACAAACCTTATTTACTAGGGATTTAAGCCAGCTAGCACCACTTCCCCATCTAAGAGAAAGCAGTAAGGCTCCTAGCTTAAAATAAAGTGGAAGTCCGCCAGCGCTTCATTATTATGTAGCGCATGCTGCGCCTCCCTGTACTTTTTTATATTCGCCTAGAGGATCCGGAGTTCTCTATTTATAGCGCTGTTATGTAAGAATCCTGTCCATCTCTTTCCTATATGCTGGGCATTTATGGTGTAAGGCTTAGTGAGGACCCTGGCAGTTTACACAGTATAGATTTACCGTCTTACACTAGAGATAGCCTTCCTACCTATATATTTTGTATATGTTAGGTCACGTGCAGTCTCTAGCCCTATATCCAAACCTTCTACATTTGTAGCATACTATAGGGGTGCGTCGCTCCTTAAATGGTAATATAATAATTGCGCCTCCCCCAAATGACACGTTGTTTAATGTAAGCAGCTTCTCTACATCCTCCTTTGTTGCCACTTTAACAATTACTAACACGTGCTAGCCACATGGCCTTGGTTATCCTAGCTATCTTATTATACATACCTCTACCCCATTCTCTACCCCAAAGCGCTCTATGGCTGACTTACTCACTTTTCCGCTGTTAATGTCTATTACTAAAGGTACTTTAACCCAGTCCGCCTTAACTATATACCACTTGGGTCTGATAAGCCTCGCCCTAGGGATATACGGTTTAAGCCATTAAGCAGTCGTCTGCCTAAATATAGCTTCTTTGTCTTTTTCCACTAAGAATCTAATAATGCTTGTGCTGTTGCTTGTTCGCCATACACGGAAGTCCTTAAGTATAGCTCCTATAAGCCCCTCAACATCCTTTATGCCTTGCGCAATAGTTTGCTTTACTGTTTTAGTAGTAGCTACCCTCTTTATTGCCTCTAAACCCGCTTAGCTAATGTCTATCACTAGCTGTTAATTGGGTTCCTTGGGGTTCCTGGCGCTTGTTATTTATAGCAAGGTTATCTCTAACCCTGCCGTGCCTCTACTGGCCGCTACTAATGCCCATAATTGTGTTGGAGCTGAGGGAGTGTTTGGTTGCGCTTATAAGGACCAGATGGCCTTTTAGAGTTTGGTGTTTTGCTTTTTAAGGCTTCGCTATTCCAATTTAATGTCTATAAGGTCATTTCTAATGCTCTTAATAATGCTATTCTGGTTTGTAATGATGTTGCTCTGCTATACTATAGTTTCTTTAAGGCTTTTAATAAGTTAATAAAATTCGTCACGATTAATACCTCCTCCTTTACATTTGGGTAAGGTAGAGACTCTTACTGTAGGGAATAGAGGCAGTATATACTATATAGCTTATAGTCTAGTTTATAGTGCGGTTGTCTGCTGTTCAAACTATACTAATATTTAGGCTCGTGTCCTCAGCGACTGCTGGGCCTCTTACACCTTCGCGCTCGGTTTCTTTATACGTCTTAGTGGAGCTGCTGGCGGGTCCAGAGGTGGTGTTGCTGATACGCGTTTAGGGGTCAAAGCAGCTATCAGGGCTCTAGGACTTCGTTCGGTGGGCCGCAGGGGCCGCCTTACAGCGGGAACTAGCTAAATAAAAGACTAGGATTCGATTAAAAGAATGTCCGAGATGAATATCCTCCTCTTTCAAAAGTTCGAAGTTCCGCGACGCATGGCAACCCTATATAAGGGGGTAGCCTGAGCGGGCTGCTCGCCCTCCCTGAAAGCGCCTCCGTTAGTGCTTATAATTGCCACATCGCCACATGAAAACGGTGCTTATTTAGTAACTAATATTTCGTTGGGCCTCTATCTGCGGCAATTACAGCAAGGCAGCGCTCCCTTATATTGCCTGTATACTTTTCAAATTCTTCGGGCTCGAGCTTCTCCTATTCCTCCTTTATTATAGGGAACCGGCGTTATATCCTCCCCTTTAATAGCCTTTAGACGTTCTTAATTGGATTTAAATTAAGAAAATTCGCTAGCCATTCTATTATAAGTATGCCGTTCTATTCCTAGGCTAGGCGCGTTACTTTTGCTAAGTAAATTAAAGCATTATCCTCTATAAGAATAGGCTGGTGTTATAGTGTCCGCTATAATTCCTATACAAAAATTTTAATATTAGGGTATATATATATTTAGTAGACGTCGCTATTTATTATCTTTCTCTTATATTCTAGCTTAATTAACTAATCCTTTTTAAAAATAACTAGAGGCCCCTTATTCCTATAAAAGATACTACTATAAATTATCTAGCTTAAATACCCCCTAAATTTAGGAACATAGTAATTAATATTATATTTCTTCTTTGTTACGGCGCTGGTGGAAAACGGTACTGGCAAATTGCCGCAACTTGCCGCAACTTGCCATTACGTAATGGCAAGTTGCCATCACGTAACCAGATGATTGTATATAGCTTCAAGCGTTGCTTCTATTCTTCCCCTTTCCTTTCTCTAGCTTTGGATCCTCGTTTATAGACAATCCAATTATATAGGCTTGCGCGACCCTCTTGCCGTGCTCGTACCTCGATTAACCGAGTCGCTAACATTATCCAAAGCTCGTCACCACTCTTCTTTCCTAAGAAGGAACTCAAAAAATATCTATAAGGCCATAAACAGGACAAGGACACAGAATAGGACCCTAAGGACATTACCAGGACTATAAGGACAGGACAAACCCCTAAGAACCAAAAGAACACAAATAGAATGCAAAACCTAAGAATAGGACACATACGGACCAAAACCCCTAGGAAATAAACAAACACTAAAAATTACCTAATACCCCTACCACTATGCCAAGAAATACAGCAGCTGGCAAAGCCGCTATAGGACCCGCAAATACCTCTAATAGTAAAACAGTCGCCGTCTCAACCCCCTAGGAAGAGCTTGCAGCAGCTAATACCAAAATTAAACGGCTTTAAGAGCTACTTAAAACCAGAGACACCCCTATACCTAGTAAGGAGTTATTAGATACCTAGAGACTTACTATAGTCCTTAAGGCCCTAGCCCAACATACTATATTAGTATTATCGCGGTCCGCGAAGGTCGCGGACCCCCTATTACTTATAGACGGAACTGACCCTATATTTAACAATTAGAAAATTTAACTGCAAGACAAGCTTAAAGTTAATATAGACCACTTCCCTACTACCTAAGCTAAAATGGCCTACGTCTTTAGCCGTACTGGCGGGGACGCATAAATATATCTATATCCATAATATGCCCAGGACTTGGCAAACCCCTTCCTCTCTAGAGAAGAGATAATTAACCACCTATCTTCCATTTATAAGGACCCCTATAAGATACAAAACGCCCGCCTTAACTATAAAGCCCTTAATATAAAAACGACAGAGACCTTCTTAGTCTTCTAGACCCGCTTTTTATACCTAGCCGGATAGGCTCAAATCCCCTAGGAAGATTTAATGCTAGACCTCTTTAACAAGCTTACCCTAGACCTATAGCGCGCCATGCTCCCGGTTTATACTATTATACAGACACTAAAGGAGCTTACGGACCAGTGCCTAACTATCAACTAGGGCCTCTACTAAATTAAGGTATATGCTAAGCGGTATAAAACTAGAAGCTCTGCCAACTAGAACACAAGTACTATAAAAATAGGCTATAGCGCCCTAGTAAGATCTGCAACCCCTATAGCACTAACTATACCGCCTGCCGTTAACCTAGCGGCTAGCTATACAGCTAGCCCTATAGTGGGTCCGGCAAATACTTAACCTATATACAACAACCCTTATAGATAGGCCCTTAGCAATTAAGGAGCCTGCTTCTTATACAGCTAAAAAAACCACTTTATAAAAAACTGCCTAATAGCGGTAAAAATAAATAAGGTCCTGTTAATTCAGGAGGATAGTATAAAGTCAGAAAAAGAGGAACCCTAAAGTAAGACTCCTCTCTAGGGTTAAAAGGAATTAACATATTATATATCAATCTGGGTTGGCTAGTTAGTGAAAAAAGCTGCACTATCCCTTATACTTTATTCCGCAATAGATATTAAGTTTTAACCTCTGCTTTAACTAACTCTAGAGCAAATGCCTTTGCCTTAATAGACACACAGTGTGCTATAAAGCTGGCTAACTTTTTAAATGCACCCCTTAAAGAACTGCCTAAACTAATTCCTATTCGCGGGTATAACGGACAGATAGGACCGCCCATTATAACTATCTTGCGGATTTACCTCCGTATAGACAGACAAAGGTAGTATAACGTCCCCTTTCTTATTACGGACCTAGGAAGCCACAATATAATTTTAAAAAGAAAATAGCTAGCCTATCTAGGCTTACAGCTCAATATATAAAGTAGACGGCTTATCTAGCCTAAAACCCTACCCCCAACACCTTCTTTTATAAAGGAAATCAGCATTACAATAGAAAATCTTATACGGCTATAGATAAACACCGTTTACCAGGCTAATACTATGCGTAGAGACTAGGCTTTTAAAAAGGACGTATAGCTTAACCCGCAACGGATCTACATACTACGCCGCCCCCAAACTACCTATGTTATGCCACCCGCACCAAAAATCAAAAAAGTCAATAAAAAGCTAGCGGAGCTCCCCACAGGGAACTTAGGCCCTATATAGCCACAAAAAATAGTAAGGAGCATTAGACGCTATACTAAACGTATAAACCAGAGGGATAACTTATAGAAGATAGAATAGGAGCTAAGAAAGATTATAAACCCTAAACCGTAAAATACGGCCCAATAATAGTCCGTAAAGAAACCTATAGACCTCCCACTAGTTAACATCTGCTGTATTACGTCAGGAAAAAATTTACCAGCATTTAATTTTTCGTTTCTGCCATTTTAGCATTTTCTAGCATTTTCCAGTATTTCCCAGCATTTCCCAGCA
>Ga0307507_10000787_pt1 | contig 70110 bp, 20 predicted proteins | sample 7_EM_MG_FD_207223 | JGI IMG/M metagenome (GOLD analysis project Ga0307507, IMG submission 207223) | Populus trichocarpa ectomycorrhiza microbial communities from riparian zone in the Pacific Northwest, United States - 7_EM | ecosystem: Host-associated > Plants > Roots > Unclassified | place... | reverse complement strand
ATATTATATTAAATTATCTAAAATATTATTATTTATTTTGCTAGCCTTATAAATAGCTTTAAAGTAGCTTTTATTTATTTAAAATATGCTATTAGTATAAAAGAGGTAAATAGCTCTAAATACAATTATGGTTGCTAAATGCGTAGGTTGCGCAGGCTGCGCGCAGTTTGCGTGTCAAATGAACTCGACATAGGCTGGTTTGTCGAGTTGGTTAATGCCCTTAATGGCCCGCCAACGACGCCAACTTCTAGCAGCTGAGGTCATTTACAAGGGACAATATTTTCCCGATGTAGTTTTTCTATGCCTTGTAAGAATGCTCTCTATTTCTTAAGTGCTGTAACTATACCTAGCAACTCCTTATTGTAGATATTGTAGTTTAGTTCTGCTAGTGTCATTTTCCGACTATAGTACGCCACTAGGTGCCATCCGTCTTGGTGCCTCTATAGCATATCCTTTATCCAATAGAAAATGCATAAAATATCACAATTGATAAGGATAAAGTGCCCTGTGCGGGGCTTTTCTACCCCAACCAAGCAGAATAGGACAGAATTCTGCAGAATTTGGCAGAATTCGGTGGACTTAGCAGAATTTGGTAGAATTTGGCAGATATTCATGAAGCTCTGCGTATGAAGGCTCTGCACGAAGCTTTGCACGAGGCTTTGCACGAGGCTCTGCACGAAGCTTTGCATGAAGCTCTGCACGAAGCTCTGCGGAGGCTCTGCACGAAGCTCTGCGGAGGCTCTGCACGAAGCTCTGCACAAAGCTTTTATATAGAGCCTCCGTAGTAGAGCTGTCGTACGCAGAACCGTCGTACGCAGAGCCGTCGTGCAGAGCTTTTGTATACAGAGCTTCGCGCAGAGCTTCGTGCGGAGCTTCGTGCAGAGCTTCGCGCAAAGCTTCGTGCAGAGCTTTTACGCAGAGCTTCAGCAGAGCTTTTGCCCAGAGCTTCGCAGAGCTTTTGCCCAGAGCTCCGTGCAGAGCTTCCGCAGAGCTTCGTGCAGAGCTTCACGCGGAGCTTCGCGCAGAGCTTCGCAGAGCCTCCGCAGAGCTTCGTGCAGAGCTTCGCGCAAAGCTTCGTGTAGAGCTTCGCGCAGAGCTTCGCGCAGAGCTTCGTGCAGAGCTTCGCGCAGAGCTTCGTGCGGAGCTTCGTGCGGAGCCTCTGTATACAGAGCTTCCATGCGCAAAGCCAGATATAGAGCCATATATAGAGCCACCTACTAAAATTTAAAAGAAAAGGTTAATATAACTTTATTTACTGGGTTTAAATTAGTTATTTTTAAATAATAATAATAAAGAAGGCGACTGAAAAATTATTTGGGGTATGCCAAGACTTATCGCGATAAGAATATCCATTCCGTCTTATCGCGATAAGGTTTATCCAAAACCACCCTACTCTATAGCAAATATACTCCTAATATAAAGTCTAATGCGTCCATTTCTATAACCGTGTCTAACTATAGTTAATAGATCTTAAGAACTGGATCCTGGGTAAATAACTCCTTAAGTTCCTAGAACAACTTCTTTTATTTACTTTCTTATATCCATAGTTTCTCCTTTCTTGTAAGTCTTATAAACAGTTTAATATTCTTTAACTACTATATAATAAACCTCCTATAGTAGTTACAAAACCCTAGAAATTATCTTAACTGTATAACGTTCTCTAATTCTTACTAACTTACTATAGCTTCTACTTTCTTTAGATCTATACCAATCTTTTCTAATTTAATAATGTCACGGGACGTGGGCAATGGCTACAGAGCGTATGTATTCAAGGAGTCTACAAGACATTGCGCAATCAATCGTAAGGATCGAGGGCGTAGGAAGGTGATATACTACGCGTGGCTGACGTAAGCTGTACGCGAAGCGTACGCGAGGGCACGGGGTTCCGCTAGGGAGTCTCCCATGGAGGCTCCTACGGCGGCATTCCGTGACACTACCCCCCCTCTTATAGAGGCGGAGCTCTGGCGACGCTGTGGTTACTATATATATATAGAAGGAACGCTTAAGGCATAGAGAAGGAAAAGAAATAATGCTAAAGGGGTTGGCGGTGTGGAGTTCTGCCGGCTCTAATTATTAAATGGACCAATCAGGATTTTCCATCCCTGGGATAGAAAATCGCTATTGACTTAGTAGAAGGCGGTAAGCTAAACTAACATCTTTACAGTCCGCAGCAACATTGTGTAATAAGGCTTGGCACCCAAGAATTCAACTAATTAGTGTTACGGACGCTTTAAGTACAATGTTACGACTACTTAGAGAAGAGACGGCGGAAGCTAGTTAGTTAATATAGGCACGGTCTAGGATGGATCCAGTGGAACTATGTGACAAGGAATAGTAACTAAGGTCACATAGTATTAAACGCGTTAACTACGTTAAACAAGAGGGACGTTACATTTAATATAGACAACACGTACCTTATGTACAAGAGAGGATTTCTTAGGAGTATGGTTATGTATTTAAAGAACCTTAGTCCCTACCATAGATAGTTCTCTCCTTGTAGTAAATCTTAGAATATAATTGGAGTTAATCTATTAGGCAACCACTCCACTAGTTATTATTATATTGTTATTTTATTCTTACCTATATACCTAGCCTAATAATAGGACCTACTATAGTTCCTACTATAAGGTTCCATTACACATTCACTACTAAGGTTACGGTATTAAATAAGATCAAATAACATGCCACCTAGAGCACTAGTTACAATAGCATTAACGGCAGCCACAACCTCAGGGCTAGGTAATACCAGTATAGACAATAGGGATTCTTAAGTAGTTATATAAGGTTAGTTATAGGAAATAGTTAATTACTTATAAGATAATAATAGGATACTTAAAGAACGCATTAATAGAATCAGAGTAGCAAAAATCAAACTACCTTCAATTAAATAATTTTTAGGGGAGAAGTTAAAGCTTAAAGGATTTCTTACGCAGATACACTTTAAGGTAGTACAGGAAGGAGTAAAGTTAACAATATCGTTAGATTAAGTAGCCTATATAGAATTGTTCCTGACGGGGAGGGTACTTAAGTAGTTTAAACTATATCTTATGGAAATATAGGCTAATGGCATAACAACTACTAACCAGGACGTATGGTATATATTTATTAGTTAAAATGGGTTCGCAGAATAACTAATATAGATATTTAGAGACCTAGAGGCCATAACTATAGTAGAACAAAAGCTTCAGAACTTAGTACAACGCACTTTAGTAATTAAGTATATAACACAGTTCTAAACACTAGCTATATAGGTTAAGTGGAATAATAGGGCGCTTATAGCATAGTATAAACAGGGACTTAAGGCTAAAGTCTAGAACGCAATTATCCTAATAGAAGATGCAGATACTCTAAGAAAGTTAATAGATTAGTTAATAAAAATTAATAATAGGATCTATTAAAGGGAACAAGCTAAGAGAGGGCAAGACAGAGTTCTATAGTTATATAAAGCGCAGAGTATACAATAATAGACACAGAGTTAAAAACTATAAAATAGCGCAGAGCTAATAGACCTAAGCGGTACTAAAGAAACCTAAAGGTAGGAAAAGAAACTATATAAACCTAAAGGTTAAGGATTAAGTAATTAAAGGACCTAGGAGTAGAGGTTAAACTAGGGATCTTAATAGTAGAAGACATTTAGGTAGACTCTATAGCAAGAAAAGTGGTTTAAAGATAGGGCTTATATAAATTATAAAAAATAGGGTCATTTTACTAGAGATTATAGAGGTGGTTAGAGTAACCACGTAGTAAAGGGAACTAGGCTAGCAGACGGCACATATATATAGAGGGATAATAGTGCACTGTAAGAAATAAAAGAGTGTTTAATTAACAGTTTTGCGTATTATTATAATAACGTATACTAAATTTATAAGGACGCTAAGTACGGCGCAAGCTATTAGCTATAGGAGTTATTATTATCTAAGTTTAAAGAAACTAACGAACCAGCTCATAGATCAGACATTAAAGATAATAAATTTAACACAGGCGAAGCATTTACCAACAATAAGGCAATAAGGGCAGCTTACTAGAAGTATATAGACCTTAAAGAAGTTAAAATAAAAGTAGAGACTAAAACCATCACGGAACAAGGTTTAGTAACAGGTATTATAACACTATTAAATACAATTTCCATCGCTTTATAAGATAATAGGAGTAATATTTAGAAAAAACTAAGCAAGTAGATAACTACTAGTGCTAGCTTATTACTTAATAAAGGCAAAAGGCTATAGGCTTAAGATTCTTAAGAAGAGATATAAGAAGCTTAAAATTCTTAAAGTAAAATAAGATATACCTAAGGACCCATAACGGACAAAAACCGATAGGAAAGGGCAGCAACTTAGTTTAGTAACAAATAAATAAGTATAGGACGCAAGTTTAAGAACTATAAGTTTAGGGAATAAGTAAGAACGTTAGCAATCCTAGGTAAACATAGTGTTTAGCCTAAAAATTAAATAGTCAATACTAGAATTAAAAAGCAAGACAACTACAAAGATCTAGCTATAAAACACAGAAAATAAGAAACTATAGATAAGTTTAGGACAAGAATTATTATATAGCAAGAGCAAAAGCTAGATAAGAGGTTAGCTATACTAAGTTATATAAGGGACAGAGCACCCATATAAAGAGTTACTAATAGGCCAAGTGCAGGGACACCTAGGGTAAAGTAGTTAGATAAACTAGAATAAGAAGAGGATCTAAACATCCTAACTAGGTTTAAAGAAAGATATACTAAAGGATATTATAATATAGCGATAATAAGGTACTTTCTAATAGATAAACCATACACACTAAACTAGTTATATAGAAAGTGGTATAGGTAACAACATAGTAATAAATAGGAAGACTTTTATATATAGCTAAATAAAAAAGTTGTCTAAGACTAACCTATTATGGAAAAACATATAAGTTATATTAAAGGAGCGTTAATTATAATATTAAAGAACCTAGAAGAAGGATCTAGGGACTAGAAAAGTAAGCGATAAATCTTAGTACCTATAGCAGAGATACCAGTAGTTAGGTTAACTAGGTATAAGTTTAAACTTAAAAATAAAAACAAACTAAGAGTTAACCTAAAATATATAGCGTATTATACACTATTATGGATAGCTTGTGTGGATAATATATGCAATATATATAGAGCACCTAAAGATAAGAACCAGAAGTACCTAATAAGGATATATTAGGCACCAGAGGAAAAGCGGTTTAGGAATGCTAAGTATATATATAGTTAGCACCTAGTAAAAGTACAAGGTTAAAGGGACTTAACACTTTAACTAGGAAGATTCCTTATGGAAGAATACCTAGATAGATAATAGTAGTAGGAGTGCCTAGAGAACACTTATTTATAGTATATAGAGGAAAAGAAACGAACTAAGTATTAGCTAAAGTTAGACTAAGTATAAGCAGAATCTAGTAGCCAATAGTTAGAAAAAGGGGAGGTGTATAGAACTAGAGAGAACTAGTATTAAAGCCTTAAACCCTTAAAGAAATTTAAGGACAATATCTAAATTTATAAGTTAAATAGCAAGATTAGCAGTTTAAAGCGTTAGTAGATAGTAGAGCAACTAGGAACCACATATCACTAAAGGTAGTAGAAAGGATAGGGTTACTACACAGATAGAAAAAACACCTATATCCACTTATAATAATTTCAGGAGATTAGATAGCCTATAAAGGAGGTATTATTAATCTTAAAACAGGACCTATTTAGTTAACTATTAAAGGGAGACCAGTTAGAATGTCTTTTAATATCCTACCATTAGGACAGGATAAGGCGATACTAGGAATACCTTAGTTATAAAAGTATAATCTAAAGATTAATTGGGTTATAGGTTAGGTTAATATTAAGGATACTTAATAGTGTAAAGTACGACAATAAACCAAGTTAGTATGGTACTAAGTTAGAGTGATATATAAAGAGACTAAGCAAGGCTTAAGTTATATACCAAAGAGATACTATAAGTATGGTAAAAAGTTATGGTTACTAGAAAGTAAAAAGCTATTAGAGTATATAGCATAGGACTATAAGATAGAATTAAAAGAGGAAATAAGTCTAAAGTTCTTTCCAATCTATAAGCTTACTGAAATAGAGTTAGTAGCGCTTAAGGAGTTTATTTAGGAGAACTTACGCAAGGGATATATTAGACCGTTATAGTTATTAGCGGGATATCCAGTACTATTCATCCTAAAGAAAAACGGAAAATTTAGGATGTATATAGATTATAGACAGTTAAATAGCATTACTAGAAAGGATAGATATCCTTTACCCTTAATTAGCGAAATCTAAGATAGGATAGGCAACGTAAGGATCTTTATAAAGATAGATCTAAGATAGGTGTACTATTAGATTAAAATCAAGGAAGGCAATAAATAGAAGGCAGCCTTTAGGTCAAAAAAAGGACTATATAAACCATTAGTTATACAATTTGGGCTTATAAACGCACTAGTAACGTTCCAGAAGCAAATTAATAGTATATTAGGAGAACACCTAGATAAATTTATTATAGCATACCTTAACAACATTATTATCTACTTAAAAAGTGAGGAAGAATATAGAGAATACGTTAAATAGGTCTTAAAGAGACTATAAGAAGAACAGATGCTAGTAGCAATTAAAAAATGCGAGTTCTTTACCCAGAAGACCAATTTTGTTAGATTTATCATTAAACTAGGCCAACTTAGCATAGATCTAAAAAAGATTAAGGCTATAGTAAATTGGCAAGAACTAGAGAATATTATATAGTTAAGATCGTTCTTAGGGTTCTGTAATTACTATAGAAGGTTTATAGCGCAATAGTTAAAGGACATTAAGCTACTTATGCAGTTAACCAAGAAACAAGAACTATGGGTATAGGGGAAGGAGTAATAAGAACTATTTAAGAAAGTTAAAGAGTTATTTACCTAAGAGCTAGTTCTTAAGATCTATTAACTAGGTCTAGAGACGGTTATAGAAATAGATACATTAGACTTTACACTAGGGGCATACTTTATATAGAAATATTAAAATAGATAGCACTTAGTAGCGTACTATAGTCAAAAGATGATACTACTAGAGTTAAACTATAATATCTATAACAAGGAGTTGTTAGATATAGTTACAGCACTTAAAGAATAAAGAGCATTCTTATAAGGCATAGAGAAACTATTTGTGGTTAAAACGGACTATAAGAACCTTATAGGATTTCTAATAATAAAGAAACTCAACTAAAGACAGGTTAAATGGGCGGAAATGCTTATAGAATACTATTTCAAAATTTAGTATACTAAGGGTATAGATAATGCACAAGCAGATACACTAAGTAGAAAGGCTAAACTATAAAGTAATAAAAAGCTATTGGGAGCTTTATTGCGAAAAGATTAAGACGGATTAATTAGGTATAATTATCTAAAGATTATAGTAACTAAAGAAAGTTAGATCCATAAATCCCTAGAGAGTAATTAGATATAGAAGATCTAAAAAGTATAGGTAGAGGATTTAGACTTAGAGCAATACAAAAATAGAGAAGTAACGTATATACCTAAGTCTATTATAGAAGAATTTGTTAAGGAATTCCATAAGGGAATAATATAAAGATATAACGGAGCTATAGGCTTAGTATTAAGACTTTAAAAGGAGTATATTATTTAAGGAATCTGGGGACTAGCAAGATAAGTTATAAAGGAATATCTAGATTACTAAAGAAACAAACTAATAAGGCATAAGCTGTATGGAGGGCTACAACCTATTAAGACACTAGGAAGACTATAGGAGGTTATATTATAGAACTTTATTATTAAGTTACTAAAGTTAAGAGATCCTATTACAGGACAAGATTATAACGTGATTTTAGTAATAGTAAATAAGCTAATAAAGTAGGGATACTTTATAGCATGCACTAAAGAGATATTAGTAGAAGATATCGCTAGAATCTATATAAAGGAAGTATTTACAAGACATAGAGTACTAGATAAGATTATATTAGACAAAAATCTAAGATTTATAGCAGTATTTTAGGAAGTGTTTCTAGCAGAATAAGGAGTTTGCGTAGCAATATCTACAGTATATTATCTACAGACGGACGGATAAACGGAAAGACTAAACTAGACACTAGAGCAGTATCTAAGGCATTATATTAATTACGCATAGAACAATTAGGTATCGTTATTACCAGTTATACAGTTTGTATATAATATAACACCATAAGAGGGAATGGGGACATTACTATTTAAGGCGAATTACGGATATAAGCTAAAAACATTATTATCGCCACGTTAAGTAAAAAAGACGAGTAGCACAGCTAAATAAAGAATAGAGATATTAATAAATCTTTATATAGACCTTAAAGAAATAGCTAAACTAGTATAAGAACAAATAAAAAGGTACTATAATACTAAGAGATCTAAGGGACCAGATCTTAAGGAGGGAGATAAAGTGTGGCTACTATATAAAAATTTTAAGAGTTAATAACTAAGTAAGAAATTGGACTATATTAGACTAGGACCTTTTAAAATTAAGTAAAGAATTTTATTAGTTATATATAAGTTAAACCTACTAGCTAAAATAAAAATCTACCCTATATAATATATTGCAATGCTAGAGCTAGTATATGGGAATATTAAGCCACTAGTCTACAAGGCAGATATATATAGAGGATAAGAGGAAGATAAATAGCAAGTTTTAAAGATTATTAGTTATAAGGATGTAGATAACAAAATATAGTATAAAGTAAAGTAGATAGGCTATAGTAAGACTACCTAGAAACTACTAAGCAACCTAAAAAACGCTATAGGAAAGGTACAGGAGTATTAGAAGAAAGTAGGTTAGGTAATATTAATAAAGAAGGATCGCCAAAGAATAAGTCACCTAAGGGGGACCTAAGAGGAGTAATTGCCGAGCTACTTAGAGTTGTTTCCCTTATAGGAGGAGGGCCAGTCCTTTTATTACCTAGCTTGGATAGACCTTATTAAACTAGTTTCTATTCCTGAAAACAAACCTTCTTATAAACACGTTTAAGATGTTAAAGACAAGTATAAGCTAAACATTAAGCTTTAAGGACGCGTGCGGACTCTTCTAAGGTATATTAAACCTTAAGTAGCATAGAGGCCAGCTTACCATTAAGCTTTGTAGTAGTAGATTAAATATAAAACCCTATAATAAGTTACTTAGGGAACCTAAAGACTATTAAGAGTTATAGAACGCGTATACTTAGCATTAGAAATAGAGCGAACGTTATAGGACAATTAAACATTTGCTTTAGTACACTTAGAGTAAGAGGAGGGTTATTAGGACAAAGGACTTGCTAGCGTAATATACACTAACCCCTCTTTAGCGCAATAAGAGTAAGGGATTACTATCACCTCGCCTAGTAACAGTATGGAGGAAACCATATAAAGGCAACGCTTAACCTAGGAAAAAGAAGAAGAAGCTTTAGGTATAATAAGTACAAATATTAACCAGAATAATTAAACGGATATTACACCTCTAGTAAATAACTTGGAGATGTTAGGAATCTTTAAGGACAAAGATAAAGAGAAGGGAGATAGTATTACGGACGCTTTAAGTACAATATTACAACTACTTAGAGAAGAGACGGCGGAAGCTAGTTAGTTAATACAGGCATAGTCTAGAATAGATCTGGTGGAACTATATAATAAGGAATGGTAACTAAGGTCATATAGTATTAAACGCGTTAACTATATTAAATAAGAGGGACGTTATATTTAACACAGATAACACGTACCTTACGTATAAAAGAGGATTTCTTAGGAGTACGGTTGTGTATTTAAAGGACCTCAGTCCCTACTATAGATAGTTCTCTCCTTGTAGTAAATCTTAGAATACAATTGGAGTTAATCTATTAGGCAACCACTCCACCAGTTATTATTATATTGTTGTTTTGTTCTTACCTACATACCCAGCCTAATAATAGGACCCACCGTAGTTCCTGCTATAAGGTTCCGTTACAATTAGATAACTTTAACTGGCGGTTGAAGTTCCTGGACATCTTAACGATTTTTTGGTTATATAATAGCAATCTGCGGCAATCTAACGGCAATTTGCCCTTCCGTGGCAGTGTACAACGATTAAACTCTATAAGGGCTCCCATAGAGGATTAGGCACAAAATCTCTACTTAGGCCCGGTTTCTGTGGATTTGCGTGGTAAAAGTCGCTAATTAGGTCCTTTGCATTTTTGAAGTCTTCCTATAGTTACTATTCTGGCTAATCTATATTAAATCCTATATAGATAGCTCTATAGTAGAGCCACCGTCCTCTGCCTTTGCCAAAGTATTTAGAGTTGATGATTTATTTAATAGTCCACTCCTTATGGTTCTCGTCTTTGTTCTTGTCTTAGATTAGTACTAGTAGGGGTTTAGGCTATATCTGTCCCAGTAAGGGGTTAGGCTAGTAAAGGTGTAGTAGCTATAGGTAAAATATAGGCTATATCCTATGGGTAGCTAGGGCCGGCGGGAGCTCTAGCTTATATATAGCTCCCCTATTAATAACTCGTTTGATCTAATAGGGGCCGAGGTTCTTATAATTAAGTGACTTTATAGGCCTCTGCGTAGAGATATTATATATATCTAGCCATACCCAGTCGCCAACACGCATCTCCAGTGGTGGCGTTCTATAACGGTCGGTAAAGTAGGCCTGCTTTGCTTAAGCCCAGGCCATTTCTCCCCTATAGTAGTTAAGTAGATTTTTTATGCGGTCTGCATACTAGTCAGCAAGTAGCATCTTAAGGCGTTTTCCATATAGTAGTTTCTTATTAATAGGTTCTGGTAGCTCTATGCCGGATTAAGGGTAATAACCCTTGTTCGCGAAGAATGGAGTAAGTCCTATAGTGGCTAAGATATAGTTATTAGCTGTAAACTTGCCTAGTAGGAGGTGATCTACCCAGTTGTCCTAGCCGTAGGCAATGACCTATCGTAAGTACGCCTTTATACTGGCGTTGGCGTTTTCTAGCTGTCCCGCAGTCTTATAGTAGAAGGATATAGATATCTTAACAAAGATACTAAGACGTTAACAGATCCGTCTCTATAGGTTAGAGTTAAATTGCGTGCCCTAGTTGGATGTAATGGAGTTAGGTATCCTATATAGTCGGTAAACTTCGCGAAGAAAAGCGTCTGCGACGTCGTTAACGGCTATACCTTTAGTTAGGACGTAGTAACGTTCCTTTATAAGTTGGCATATTATTATTAGGATGTTCTTGTAGGTACAACCATACCGTTTATAGGGTGGTAGGTTAGTAACAAAGTCTATGGCTATATCTGCCCACCGCCGTATAGGGATTGGTAGTGGGTGTAGTAGTCCTTAGTACTTAGTGTAAAAGGCCTTGGCGCGCTTACAGCCGTAGTAGGCGCTTATAAAGCGTTTAACTAAGTCTATTATTTTAGGCCAGAAGTAGTATCGGCTAAGGAGTTTATAAGTTCCTTTTCTGCCTAGGTAACCGCTTAACCAGAGGTCGTGGGCCATCTAGATTAGTTGCCGTTATAGGTCTTCTAAATTAGGGACAAATAGACAGCCTCTATAGTAGAGTCTGTTCTCCTTTACTTCTAAGGCTACTATATTAATTTAGCCTAAGTTTTAGAGGCTAGTAGGTGGCTTATAGGCGCTAGCAGTTTTCGCGGCAATAAGTTAGTATAATAATGGGTTAATAGAGATATTATATGCAGCAGCAATAAGCTTGTTAATTTTGGGGGGCGGCTTTAAGTCCGTAGCGTAAAGCTAAGGTACGGATAGTTCTGTTATAGGTAGCATACCAGGGGCCAGGTTCCTTACTTTTAGGATTATCTACTATTAGAACTAATTATAGGGGTTGTCCTCTAACTAAGGAAGATCTTATAAGCGGCGTATTAGGCTATTAGGTTTTATACCTTATACTCCTAGCCTATATATAATTTTAAAGTTAAAACCAGAGAGGAACTCATTCTAACATACTTAGCGTTAGTTTAGCTGCTTTATAGTTATAAAGTATTTAAGGTTGCAATAATCCGTAAGGACTTTAGTTGGCTGGTTAGGTTCTGCTAAGGAGAGTTCTAGTCAGAATTCTTTAAACGCTTATATAATTATAAGGAGTTCTTTATTATAGATCTTATAGTTACACTCTTATAGTATAAGCTTAGACAAGTAGAATACAACTAGGTGGAGGAGACTATCATCACCTATCTAAAAGAGGACGCCTACATTAACATAGTCTAAGGAGTCGGTTTTAGGATAGAGTTGTTATCCTAGTGTAAAGTGAGCTAGGATAGGTGCTTTAGTAAAGGCATTTTTAAGGTCTTAGAACGCCTTCTTATAGTTAGGCGTCTAGGTAAAGCGTAGGTGCGTTTTTCTTCCTTTTACAAAAAGGCCCTTTGTTCACATTATTGCTATAAATAGTGCTACTACGCCTAAGAAGTTGTATATAAATTTCTAATAGAAGTTGGCAAAACCAAGAAAGGCTTATACATCCTTAATACAGTTAGGGGCTTGCTATTTGGTAATTATATATACCTTCTTAGGGTCTATACAGACACCCTTAGTAGTAATAATTAGTCTAAGGTATTTTACTTCTGTAACTAAGAATTCGCACTTCTTTAAATTAATATAAAGTCCTGCTTCCCTAAGGCGCTATAAGACCTTTTAAATGTGCTCGGTATACTTAAAAGGGTTATCGCTATAAATAAGTATATTGTCCAGGTACGCCGAGCAGAAGTCGTCGAGGTAGTCCTATAAGGCGTTATTAATATAGCTTTAGAAGGTGCCTGGGCCATTATATACGCCAAAGGGCATAACGGTATATTTGATTTGGCCAAAGCGTAATACAAATACGGTTTTCCATTCGTCGCCTTCCTATATTTAGAGATAGTTAAAGGCGGCAATAATATCAAGCTTAGTATAGATTTTGGCTTAACTAAGCCGCTTAAGGGTCTCACGTATAAGCAGTACTGGGTATTAGTTCTTAATTGTAATAGCGTTAAGTCCTCTATAGTTAACACAGAATCAGATACCTCCTCCAGGCTTCTTAGCAAGAAGGATAGGGGCGGCTACTAGTAACATGCTAGGACGAATAAACCCTTTATTAAGGTGCTTGTTAATATACTTTTTTACAACTAAAAGTTCATCTTTTAATATTAGGTAGGGTCTCTTATAAGGTAGCATTTTTCCTTATTTAATGTTAATAGCATGGTTATTAGGTTAATATAGGGGGAGTATATCTACGCCCTTTTATAAGCATATATTAATAAAGTTATGGTACCTCTTAAAAAGGAGCTTGCGGAGTTCCTTATTAATAAGTCCCTTTTTAAGCTTTATAAACTTCTTAAAGTCCGAGGTTAAGAGTTTATTAAGTTCTACGGGCGTGTCGTCCTCTAAGAGGTCTACCAGATCTATCCTATTGCTATAAAGGACGTGATTCTGTTCTTTATTAAGTTCATATAGCTATAAGCAGGAGGCTGCTGTAATAACCCAGCTCTTCCTTCGTGCTATACAATAGAAGGCTGCGGCACTAACGTAGTAATAGTTGGTCGTAGGTAGTATAATCAGAGGTTCTTTAGGTTAATATCCTAGGGAGTAGGTAAAGGCGGTTAGGCTATACCCTAGGCAGGTCTCTCTGCAGTAGTTAGAGTTAAAGGTCACTTCTCTTTTCTTCTAGTCAATGGTGGGATTATACTGCTCAAGCTAGTTCATTTTAAGGATAATAGGGTAATTGGCAAGTAGTATAATATAGGCCCAAAGCTCTTCTTAGTGTCCGTTTATATCCAAGTAGAGTTATGCCATATAAGTAATCTTTTATACAGTATAATTACCATCAGCGAGTTATAGGGCGCGGGCTTTAATAAGGGGTAAGGTTAGTAGGTTATATTTACACACAAATTAAGTATCTACAAATTTATTAGTAGCTCCGCAGTCAATTATAGAATGGTCTTTATATTGTTTTTTAGCAGTTATTCCTATTATAGATAAAACTATCTATTTCCGTCCGTCCATTCTTACTAAGTTATCTATTAAGTAGGCCGATATATAGATCCCTCTATTATTAGGGTATCTTAGCTCGCGACTTAGGGCTAGGACTAAGTATTTCCTACTACTTCCGCTACTACTACTTCTTTATCTTATATGGTAACGGTGTATAGCAAGGTATTCGGTATTCAAGGTATAAAGTTAGGTATTAGGCAGCAATTACTAAACCTAGCTATTAGGCAGTTCGGGTTTTCGCAATAATAGCCTTCTTAACAGCATCTATAGCAGCGCCCTAGCTTCTAAAGTAGCTCACACTCTCCGTCTAGGAGTTTACGTGGGAAGGTTAGAATAGAGAGGTTAATATTAGCTCCAGTAATAGTATTAGTAGTAGGCGTTAGTAACCTAGTGTATATAGGTATAGTTAGTCCAAAGGGCTTTTATATAGGAGCCTTTAGGCAAGGGTTAGCAGTGGAGATCTAATTTAGCCGTCGTTTAATCTTCCGTAGGGCTGCCACCATGCTATAAACGTCATTGTAATTATAACTAGCGGCAGCGTAACTAAGATAATAGATAACCTTTTTAAGGAGGTCTTCCTGGTCTTTAGCATTATCTTAAAAAAGGACTCTAGTATATTCCTAGAACTTAACATAGAACTCATTAAATAACTTAGTAGGACTTATCTTTAGGGCGCGTAGTTTAGCTCAACTAGTAGCTACTAGGTTATAGTCGCAATATATTAGGTTAAGATCATTAAGGACCTTATAGTAGGACTACCACTTCCGGGGGCCATTAGTCTCCTATTAGGCGAAGAGTCTGTTAAATAGGGTACCCTTTATACGCCCAATAATATAACCAATCTTGGTATCCTCCCTAGGAAAAAGGCAGGCGCTCTAGGTGTAACGGAACCTTGTAGTAGGAACTACGGTGGGTTCTGTTAATAGGCTGGGTATGTAGGTACGATAAAATCAACAACGTAATAATAACTGGTGGAGTGGTTGCCCAATAGATTAACTCCAATTATATTCTGAGATTTACTACAAGGAGAGAACTATCTACAGTAGGGACTGAGGTCCTTTAAATACACAACCATACTCCTAAGAAATCCTCTCTTGTACGTAAGGTGCGTGTTATACGTGTTATATATAGCGTACACTGCGTACTCCTTGTATACTGCGTATAACGTTATGTAACTCGCTTACTATTCCTTATTATATAGTTCCACCAGATCCATCCTAGACCGTGCCTGTATTAACCAACTAGCTTCCACCAACTCTTCTCCAAGTAGTTATAATATTATACTTAAAGCGTCCGTAACACTATCTCCCTCCTCTTTATCTTCGTCCCCAAAGATTCCTAACATCTCCAAGTTATCCACTAGAGGTGTAATGTCTGTTTAATTAGTCTAGTTAATATTATTGCTTATTATACCTAAAGCTTCCTCTTCTTCGTAAGCGCAGCGCCGTGCTCGCACTGTGGCTGCCGTACTGTCGCTTAGTGAGATAATGCCGTCTCCGTATTCTTATTACGCAAAAGCGGGGTTGGTGTATGTCGCGCTGGCGAGTCCTTTATCCCGACAACCCTTGTCTTGCTCAGAGTATACTAAAGCAAACGTTTAATTATCCTATAACGTTCGCTCTGTCTCTAACGCTAAGTATACACGTCCTATGACTTTTATCAGTCTTTAAGTTCCCTAAGTAACTTGTTATAGGGTCTCGTGTTTAATCTACCGCTATAAAGCTTAACAGTGAGCTCTTAAGCGCCTTAGATAAGCTTTATTGTTCATAGGAAGCAGAGCAGGAGGCTGTAGTTGCTTAATAGCGTGCCCTTAAAGCCCGCCTATTAGCTTCTGCCCGTCTTCTTTATCTTAAACGTGTTTATAAGAAGGTCCGTTCTAAAGAGTGGAAACTTATTTAATAGGGTTTGTCTAAGCTGGGTAATAAAAGGATTAACTCTCCTCCTGCAAGGGAAACAACTCTAAGTAGCTTAGTAATTGCTCCTCTTAGGTCCCCCTTAGGTAACTTATTTTTTAGTGACTCCTCTTTATTAATATTGCCTAACCTATTCTCTTCTGATACTCTTGTACCTTTCCTATAGCATTCTCTAGGTTGCTTAGTGGTTCCTAGGTAGTCTTACTATAGCCTATCTACTTTACCTTATACTATGTTTTGTTATCTATATCCTCGTAACTGATGATCTTTAAAACTTGCTATTTGTCTTCCTTTTATCCTCTATATATGTCTGCCTTGTAGACTGGTGGCTTAATATTTCCGTATACTGGTTCTAGTATTGCGATATACTATATAGGGTAAATTTTTATTTTGGCTGGTAGGTTTAACTTATACGTAACTAATAAAATTCTTCGCTTAATTTTAAAAGGTCCTAGCCTGATATAGTCTAACTTCTTGCTTGGTCGTTAACTCTTAAAATTTTTGTATAGTAGCCATACTTTATCCCCCTCCTTAAGATCTGGTCCCTCAGATCTCTTAGCATTGTAGTACCTTTTTATTTGTTTTTGTACTAGTTTAGCTGTTTCTTTAAGGTCTGTATAAAGATTTATTAACGTCTCTATTCTTTACTTAGCTGTACTACTTGTCTTTTTTGCTTAATGTGGCAATAACGACGTTCTTAGCTTGTATCCATAATTCGCCTTAAATAGTAATATTCCCATTCCTTCTTATGGTGTTATATTGTATGCAAACTATATAACTGGTAATAACGATACCTAATTATTCTGTGCGTAATTAATATAATACCTTAGATACTGTTCTAGTGTCTAGTTTAGTCTTTCTGTTTATCTATCCGTCTGCGGATAATATGCTATAGATATTACTGCGCGAACCCCTTGTTCGGCCAGAAATACTTCCTAAAATACTACTACGAATCTTAGATCTTTATCCAATATAATCTTGTCTGGTGCTCCATATCTTGTAAATACTTCCTTTATATAGATTCTAGCGACATCTTCTGCTAATATCTCTTTAGTGCATGCTATAAAGTATCCCTACTTTATTAGCTTATCTACTATTACTAAGATCACGTTGTAATCTTATCCTATAATAGGATCTCTTAACTTTAGTAACTTAATAATAAAGTCCTATAATATAACCTCCTATAGTCTTTCTGGTGTCTTAACAGGTTGTAGCCCTCCATACGGCTTATACCTTGTTAGTTTGTTCTTTTGGCAATCTGGATATTCCTTTATAACTTGTTTTGCTAGTCCCCAGATTCCTTAAACAATATACTCTTCCTAAAGTTTTAATACTAAGCCTATAGCTCCGTTGTGTCCTTGTGTTATTCCCTTATAGAATTCCTTAATAAACTCTTCTATAATAGACTTAGGTATATACGTTACTTCTCTATTTTTATATTGCTCTAAGTCTAGATCCTCTACCTATGCTTCTTAGATCTTCTGTATCTACTTACTCTCTAGTAACTTATAGATCTAACTTTCCTTGGTTGCTGTAATCTTTAGATAATTATACCTAATCAATCCGTCTTAATCCTTTTGTAATAAAGCTCCCGACAGCTTTTTATTGCTTTATAGTTTAGCCTTCCTGCTTAGAGCATCTGCTCGTGCATTATCTGTACCCTTGGTATGCTGAATTTCGAAATAGTATTCTATAAGCATTTCCGCCCACTTAACCTATCTTTGGTTGAGTTCCTTTGTTGTTAGAAATCCTGTAAGGTTCTTATAGTCTGTTTTTACTATAAATGGTTTTTCTGTGCCTTGTAAGAATGCTCTCTATTTTTTAAGTGCTGCAACTATACCTAATAACTCCTTGTTGTAGATGTTATAGTTTAACTCTAGTGGTGTTATTTTTCAACTATAATATGCTACTAGGTGCTATCTATCTTAATATTTCTATAGGAAGCACGCTCCTAGTGTAAAGTCTAATGCATCTGTTTCTACAACCGTCTCTAGACCTGGTTGATAGATCTTAAGAACTAGCTCTTAGGTAAACAACTCTTTAACTCTTTTAAATAGTTCTTATTATTCCTTTCCCTACGCCCACGGTTCTTCTTTCTTTGTTAACCGTATAAACGGCTTAATGTCCTATAACCATTGCGCTATAAACCTTCTACAGTAATTGCAAAACCCTAGGAACGATCTTAACTGCGTAACATTCTCTGGTTCTTGCCAATTTACTATAGCCTCGATCTTCTTGGGATCTATACTAAGTTAGCCTGGTTCAATAATAAATCCAACAAAATTAGTCTTCCTGGTAAAGAACTTGCATTTCTTAATTACTACTAGCATTTGTTTCTCTTGTAGTCTCTTTAAGACCTATTTGACGTGTTCTCCGTGCTCTTCCTTACTTCCTAAGTAGATAATAATGTTGTTAAGGTACGCTATAATAAACTTATCTAGGTATTCTCCTAACACACTATTAATTCTCTTCTGGAATGTTACTGGTGCGTTTATAAGCCTAAACTGTATAACTAATAGCTCATATAGTTCTTCCTTTAACCTAAAGGCTGCCTTCTACTTGTCGCCTTCCTTGATTCTAATCTGATAGTACGCCCATCTTAGATCTATCTTTATAAAGATCTTTACGTTGCCTATCCTATCTTGGATTTCGCTAATTAAGGGTAAAGGATATCTATCCTTCCTGGTGATGCTGTTTAACTGTCTGTAGTCTATATACATCCTAAGTTTTCCGTTTTTCTTTGGGATGAATAGTACTGGATATCCTACTAATAACTGCGATGGTCTAATATATCCCTTTTATAAGTTTTCCTGGACAAACTCCTTAAGCGCTACTAACTCTGTTTTAGTAAGCTTGTAAATTAGAAAGAACTTTAGACTTATTCCTTCTTCTAATTCTATCTTATGGTCCTAAGCTGCATGCTCTAACAGCTTCTTACTTTCTGGTAACTATAACTTTTTTCCATACTTGTGGTATCTCCTTGGTATATAACTTAAGCCTCACTCAGTCTCTTTGTATATCGCTCCGACTTGGTACTATACCAACTTGGTTTACTGTCGCACTTTATATTATTATATATCCTTAATATCGACTTAACCTATAACCTAATTAATCTTTGGATTATACTCCTGTAACTAAGGCATTCCTAGTATCGCCTCGTCCTGTCCCAACGGTAGGATATTAAAAGACATTCTAACGGGTCTCCCTTTAATAGTTATCTAAATAGGTTCTATTTTAAGATTAATAATGCCTCCTCTATAGGCTATCTGATCTCCTGAAATCGTTATAAGTGGATATAGGTATTCCTTCTATTTGTGTAGTAACCCTATCCTTTCTACTGCTTTTAGTGATATATAGTTCCTTATTGCTCTACTATCTACTAACGCTTTAAACTGCTGATCTTGCCACTTAGCTCTTAAATTTAGGTGTCATTCTTAAATTCTTTTAAGGGTCTAAGGCTCTAATACTAGTTCCCTCTGGTCCTATGCGCCTCTCCTTTTCCTAACTGTTGGCTGCTAGATCCTGCCTATACTTGGTCCAACTTTAGCTAATACTTAGTTTGTTTCTTTTCCTCTACGTACTATAGACAAGTGTTCTCTGGGCACTCCCACTACTATCGTCCGTCTAGGCATTTTTCTGTAAGGAATCTTCCTGGTTAAAGTGTTAAGTCTCCTTAACCTTGTACTTCTACTGGGTGCTAACTATATATATACTTGGCGTTTTTAAACCGCTTTTCCTCTGGTGCCTAATATATCCTTACTAGGTACTTCCAGTTCTTATCTTTTAGTGCTCTATATATATTGCACGTGTTATCCACACAAGCTATCCATAATAGGGTATAATGTGCTGCGTATTTTAGATTAACTCTTAGTTTGTCTTTATCCTTAAGTTTAAACCTATACCTAGTTAACCTAACCACTGGTATCTCTGCTACAGGTACTAAGATTTATCGCTCGCTTCTTTAGTCCCTAGATCCCTCTTCTAGGTTCCTTAACATTATAATTAATGCTCCTTTGATATAACTCATACGTTTTTCTATAATGGGTTAGTCTTAGATAACTTTTTCGTCCAGCTATATATAAAAGTCTTCCCATTTATTATTGTGTTGTTGCCTATACCACTTTCCATACAACTAGTTTAGTGTGTATGGTCTATCCGTTAGAAAGTACCTTGTTATCGCTATATCGTAATATCCTTTAGTATGTCTTTCTTTAAACCTAGTTAGGATATCTAGATCCTCTTCTTGTTTTAGTTTATCTAACTATTTTACCCTAGGTGTCCCTACACTCGGCCTATTAGTAACTCTTTATAGGGGTGCTCTGTCCCTTATATAACCTAGTATAGCTGACCTTTTGTCTAGCTTCTACTCTTACTATACAATAATTCTTGTTCTGAACTTATCCATAGTTTCTTGTTTTCTGCGTCTTGTAGCTGGATCTTTGTAGTCGTCTTGCTTTTTGATCCTGGTATTAACTTTTTGATCTTTAGGCTAAATACTGCGTTTACCTAGAATTGCTAACGTTCTTATTCGTTCCCTAAACTTACAGTTCTTAAACTTGCGTCCTATACTTATTCGTTTATTACTGAACTAAGTTACTGCCCTTTCCCATTGGTTTTCGTCCGTCATGGGTTCTTAGGTGTGTCTTATCTCGTCTTAAGAATCTTAAGCTTCTCTTATCTCTTCTTAAGAATCTTAAGCCTGTGGCCTTTTACCTTTATTGAGTAATAAGCTAGCACTAGTAGTTATCTACTTGCTTAGTTTCTTCTAAACATTGCTCCTATCGTCTTATAAAGCAATGGAAATTGTATCTAATGGTGTCGCTATACCCATTACTAAACCTTGCTTGGTGGTGGTCTTAGTCTCTGCTTCTGTTGCGTTATTAAGGTTTAAGTGCTCCCAGTTAGCCTCCTTTTCGCCCTCGTCGCTGTTAATTAATAAGTACTCTGACTCTATTGTTATTATTGCTAATCTTTATCCGCATGTTGCTATAACATCTTAATCTAGCTTGTAGAGTTGATTCTGTTCTTTATCTAACTCTCTAGTTCCTCGGAGTCCTTTTAACTCTGGCTCTTATAGCCAATAGCTTGCGCCGTACTTAGTATCCTTATAAATTCGGCATGCGTTGTTATAATAATACGCAAAACTGTTAATTAAACACTCTTTTGTTCCTCGTAGTGCACTATTGTCCCTCTATATATATATGCCGTCTGCTAGTCTGGTTCCCTTTACCGCATAATTACTCTAACCACCTCTATAGTCTCTGGCGAAATAACCCTGTTTTCCGTAATTTATGCAAGCTCTATCTTTAAACCACCTTTCTTGCTGTGGAGTCCGCCTAAATGTCTTCTGCTACTAAGATCCCTAGTTTAGCCTCTGCTCCTTAGTCCTTTAATCACTTAATTCTCAACCTCTAGGTTTCTATAGTTTCTTTTCCTATCTTTAGGTTTCTTTGGTACTACTTAGGTCCATTAGCTCTACGCCATTCTATAGTTTTTAACTCTGTGTCTGTTGTTGTGTACTTTACGCCTTATATAACTGTGGAACTCTGTCTTGCCCTCTCTTAGCTTGTTCCCTTTAGTAGATTCTATTATTAATCTTTATTAACTAATCTATTAACTCTCTTAGAGTATCCGCATCTTCCATTAGGATAATTGCGTCCTAGACTTTAGCCTTAAGTCCCTATTTATACTATACCATAAGCGCCCTATCGTTCCACTTAACCTGTGTAGCTAGTGTTTAAAACTGTGTTATATACTTAATTGTTAAAGTGCGTTATACTAAGTTCTGAAGCTTTTGTTCTGCTATGGTTGTGGCCTCCGGGTCTCCAAATATCTGTGTTAGTCGCTCTGCGAACCCATTCTAACTGGCAAATATGTACCGTATATCTTGGTTAGTAGTTGTTATGCTATTAGCCTATATTTCCGTAAGATACGGCTTAAACTATTTAAGTGCCCTCCCCGTTAGGAATAATTCTGCATAGGCTACTTGATCTAATGATATTACTAACTTCGCTCCTTCCTGTACTACCTTAAAGTGCATTTGCGTAAGAAATCCTTTAAGCTTTAACTTCTCTCCTAAGAATCGTTTAATTAAAGGTAACTTAACCTTTGCTGCTCCAATTCCATTAATGCGTTCTTTAAGTATCCTATTATTATCTTATAAGTGATTAACCATTTCCTGTAACTAACCTTGCGTAACCACTTGAGAATCCCTATTATCTATACTGGTATCACCTGGACCTGAGGTTATGGCTGTTGCCGACGCCGTTATAACTAGTGCTGCTCTTGGTGGTATGTTATTTAACTTTGTTCCAATACCGTAACCTTGGTAGTGAATGTGTAACAGAACCTTGTAGTAGGAACTACGGTGGGTTCTATTAATAGGCTGGGTATATAGGTACGATAAAATCAACAACATAATAATAACTGGTGGAGTGGTTGCCTAATAGATTAACTCCAATTGTATTCTAAGATTCACTATAAGGAGAGAACTATCTACAGTAGGGACTAAGGTCCTTTAAATACACAACCATACTCCTAAGAAATCCTCTCTTGTACGTGAGGTGCGTGTTATATGTGTTATATATGGCGTACACTGCGTACTCCTTATATACTACGTATAACGTCATGTGACTCGCTTACTATTCCTCGTTATATGGTTCCACCGGATCCATCCTAGACCGTGCCTGTATTAACCAACTAGCTTCCGCCGACTCTTCTCCAAGTAGTCGTAATATCGTACTTAAAGCGTCCGTAACACTAGGTTAGTTTTTCGCGGATTTACATCTTCTAGTGGCTATATTCCTTACGGTCTCCCTAAAAGACTAGGGGATTAGGGTATTATATATTAGACCCCATAATTGTGGCTTAAGTTTAGTTGCTGTTATAGGGGTCGTCCCTATTAGGTAAAGCTGCTTAACGCTAACTTTCGGCTAAGTGTTAGGTGGGTAAGGTTGCCAGAGGTATAGGGACTTAGGTAGTATAATATATAGTAGGGAGATGCTTAGCATTATTATAGATATACTCATTAAGCTAAGACTATAGGTATTTAATTATGCCCTCCTTCTTAGTAACCTAGGCAATAAGTATAATCTTAGCTTTCTTTAATTATTAAATGTCGCGCTTAAATATACGGAGGTTATCTTTAATCTTTTAGCGTGTGTTATTAGTAAGTGCCTCACTAGCTTATAAGTCTTAGATAATATTATAATCTTAGGCAGCATATAGTTTAGCTTGCATAAGCTTTAGGTAGTAGTTCTATAGAAGGTGGTAGTATTTATTAGGTTCTTATGCTACTATTTATATAAATATCTCGGCGTCTCATATTTTGATCTTAATAGGTAGCTACCCTTCTAGTTGCTTTTCTGTGGCTGTGTAATCAATAAAGGATAAGACGTTGCCGGTGTCTATCTCATTAAGGTCGTTACTGTGGCCACCTATACTAATAGGGGTATACCCATCCTACTAGGCTGGTTAACTCTCATCGTCTTTAAGGTAGTGCTGGGTGCTTAGGGGTACTTATAGTTATAACTCTTTTAAGCTACTATGCTTACCCTTAGGGGTTAAGGCTAGGGTTAATAAATTAAATTCTCCTAGGATTGATTGGCGTTATAGGTTGGGTTAGGGTATTAAGTTGCTCTTTAGGCTTAATATAGTAGCTAGTAAGGAATATCGTCTTATTATTATAGTGCGGAGGTTACTCGTAGACACGCTGCTTCTAGCAGCGCCTGCAGTATCATAGAGACATAGAATTGGTCATAGGCTAGGTATCGGTAGTAAAAAAAAAAAGGCGCAACGTAATATTACGGGACGTGGGCAATAGCTACAGAGCGTATGTATTTGAGGAGTCTACAAGACGTTGCGCGATCGATCGTAAGGATCAAGGGCGTAGGAAGGTGATATACTACGCGTGGCTGACGTAAGCTGTACGCGAAGCGTACGCGAGGGTACGGGGTTCCGCTAGGGAGTCTCCCATAGAGGCTCCTGCGGCGGCGTTCCGTGACAAATAATAAATTTAATAAAATTAGTCTTTCTTATAAAGAACTCGCATTTCTTAATTGCTACTGGCATCTTTTTTTCTTATAGTCTCTTTAAGACCACTTAATATATTACTTATGTTCTTACTCGCTTATTAAATAGATAATAATAATATTAAGGTATGCTATAATAAATTCATTAAGGTGTTCTCCTAATATACTATTAATTCATTTCTAAACCGTTACTAGTGCATTTATAAGTCTGAACTATATAACTAATAGCTTATATAGTCCTTCCTTTGACCTAAAGGCTGCCTTTTATTTGTCGCCTTTCTTAATCCTAATTTGGTAATACGCCCATCTTAAATCTATCTTTATAAAGATTTGCGCATTACCTATCCTATCTTAGATTTTGCTAATTAAGGGGAAAGGATACTTATCCTTCCTTATAATGCTGTTTAACTATTAGTAGTTAATATATATCCTAAGTTTTCCGTTTTTCTTTGGTATAAACAACACTGGATATCCTGCTAATAACTATAATGGTTTAATATATGTAACCGACTATGGTACCCTGCCAAACCACCACTGACTCGCCTGCATATTGACTCGCTCACCGACACGCTCACCGACTCGGTCACTGACTCGGTCACCGACTCAGTCAATTTCCCCTTTATTGTCTACACCTTTCATGTATATATACCACCTGATTTCCATAGATTTACAATAAAGTTGCTCATTCAATTTACCCACACTGCACTGTTACAATATATCCCTTTTATAAGTTTTCTTAGATAAACTCCTTAAGCGCCACTAACTTAGCTTTAGTAAGCTTGTATATTAGAAAAAACTTTAGACTCGTTCCTAGTTCCAATTCTATTTTATAGTCCTATACAGCTATGTGCATGACCAGCTTCACCCCCCCTCTGGCGAAAGGCAATTCGGCTCGCGTATTCAAGCTCGCCTAGATTTCTACTAGTCTTACATAGTAATATTAGCGAACGCATATGCCTGCGCGTAAGGATCTTCTAGTTGCCAGGGACAATCAAATTGAAGCCATACAGAACTTGCTTGATGCACCAAAGCCTTGATATCCACCCAAAATCGTATTACACAATCGTTAATTTGCCTTTGATATGAATCTTCCTTCAAAACGCACAGCGGCTCGATTAACGGGTGAGAGTCCTCCCCCTCAACGAAATCGACGAAGCTTCCTTCCTTCCTCCTTATTGTCTACGCCTACGCCTCCGCCGCGGAGCTATCGCCCGAATATATTACAGCAGCCACGAAGACGTGAATATAATGCCCTCCGGTCAGAGTTTATACTAGAGGAGCTTCAGGAAATGGAGGACGATCCAGAAGCCGCAGAGGAGGATAATTTGGAAGCTGCAGAGGAGGACGATGAGGAAGATGCGGAGAGTTGGCGTATGTACTTGCAAAGTCAGCATGCCTCTTGAAATCTATTCAGTAAATCAACTCAATCAAGGCCTTACAAGTCACCGTATTTGACGCAGGATCCTAACTCCCTGTCGCCGAATGTATCAACACCACGATATCAAGCCACGGCCTCTCAAGAAGTTGCTCGAGCTCCTCGGGCTCCTCCAGTTGCTCACCCACCTACAGCCTCCTGCTCACTTTATTCGCCTCTATCCTCCCACTCACCTCCAATGTCTCGCTCACAAAGTTTACCTAAGGATGAGGAGGAAATAACTTCGCCGCCACCTCGCCTGCGTTTTATGGGTGAGCTTGGTGATATAGAGAGGACTGGCGGCGGCGTATTTATTGCTTACAATTGTAATATGGTAATTCGATATTTAAAGCATCCAGCGTTCACCGAAACTCTTATTGGTGAGAGCCTTGGGCTTTATGATCTTTGGTGACTCCAAGTCTTTCCTCTCTGCTAGAGAGAGCTGCGACGTTAAGAGCATGGTGTACAAGTTAAGCTCCAGCCGATTGAGGCTAAAGTTAACACTCAGTACTCAGGCGCTTGTGACGTTAAGTTTAACGTACTAGAAGTTGAGGCTGTAGATCAGTGGCATAAGATTGACACCCAGCTTATAGCGTGGGATAAACATACTGATAGAAGTGGCGCGATTAAGGCTCTGACTGTTGAGCTCTCAGTTGTATATACTGTAGATGGAAGTCAACTAGCGGCCTCTCGATCTGGAGCCAGTTCTCGTCCGTCAATGCTTGATCAACTCCGTGGTGAACTTTCAACGTCCTTGCAAAGCTTAGATCTAAGCGTACCTCCTGCTGGCGACTTTACAGATTCAATAGGCTTGCGGGTTCAGCTTACTAGGCATTGGCGTTGTAAAAAGCGCTGTCTAAACGCCAATTGGTGTTACGTACTTGGCCAGATAGATGTTAAATTGATGGATGCGGACTTAAGAGAATGGGTAACTGGTATCCAGTAAGGCATTGCGGATATTGAGAATCCACCTTATAGGCTTGCTACCCGGCTTGCTGAGAGAGCAGCAGTGGGAGGAAATAGTAGTAGAAGAGTACGCCAATCAACCTCCGGTGAGAGCTCTACTGCTAGTACTCCAGGCGTTGTCAATTACTTCCACGTTAGCTCTACAGGCCCAGTACCAGATTAGCAAACTCCTCTACCAGCAAGCCGACTGACGTTGTTGTCCTCACCTATATTACCAATACACCGCCCACAAGGTATCAACCGCGCGAAGGATTTGGAGGAGTTCTTTGAGTATCAGAAGCAGAGTGTATCTGGTGATCTTGCCTGGGAGGCTGACTTTGAGGCGGCACACGAAATCGTCCGCGATCTAAGGTGGGACTTAGAGCTCCTACGTGATAAATCTGATGGCGGCGATCCTATTAAGGAGCTTGTTAAGGCTGGTGTCAAATTAGGTGTTGCGAGACGGCTATGGAAGGATTCAAAGAAGTGGGCAAATGAGCGTTGTACTCAGCTTGCAGGGAGGTTTTAAGACAGATAATTAAGTAGCAAAAGATAGGGTGTCTCTGTCACTGTAGACGCCTCTACAGTGACAGAGACACCCTATATTGGTGAGAGCACTCTTAGTGTCACGTACGGTCAAGAACGCCACTAAAGATCAATCTTGACTCTATATCAAAATCCTCAACAGTCGTACCCACTATGCCAGAAATGCCCTCTCGCGCTCTCACTCTTGCTGCCAATCTCATCTATACTCCAAAGAAGAAACGCTTTAAAGCTATAGCCAAAGTCTTCTGGGTGCTCTAACCAAGAGAACCACTCTCGCCGAATAAAAGCCTTTAGCTCTCTAAAAAACTCTTTAATTGGATTTAAATTAGGTAAGTACGGAGGTAAATATACCAGCTTAACGCCAAAGGCGTCAAAGAGAGACTGCATCCTCTCTGAGTGATGGAAGCTGGCGTTATCCATAACTACTACTGATTGCTCAGTAGGAAAGCGATTACACCGTGGTAGAAGACTATTTGCCACCCAAAACTCAAAGCCTTCGCCATTTGTCGAGCCTTTATATACTGAAGCTACGAGTACGCCGTTGACCGTATACGCAGGCAGTATATTAAGCCTCCTCTCACCCCGATTATATGGCGTATGCAAGACTGGTGCAACACCTGAGGGAGCCCAGCCAGTCTTCCGTACGCCTGTCTTTGAATCCGCGCCTGACTCATCCACAAACACCAGTTGATTGGCAGTATACTGTGATATAATGGCGAAATATATATCGCGATCGTGAGCGCTGCGTTCAAGGGCTACCTGGCGACACTACTCTGCGTAAGTTACTCTCTAAGCCCTATAAAGATAATCGTTAGGGTAAAAACTAACGAAAATTTTGACCGAGTTTACGCTTACTAAGCCTTTTATTTAGAGCTTCGATGTAGAGCCTCAATTTAGAAACTTTTAATCCAGAAGCTATTAGCTTAGAGGCTTTTAGCTTAGGGGCGTTTAATAGAGCTTTTATAGCTAGTAATTAAGATTATATTAGTTATAAATCTAGTATATATTTAGACTACAAAGCTTTAATATAGAGCCCTCTATGTAAGATATAACAGAGCAATTAATTATAATTATAATTTAAAGCTTTATATACTAAATATTTTTAATTGCCTAATAACCAAATCACCGCATAGCTGTCTACTACCTTAACACAATAACGCGATCGTACAACAACGCGATAGCTCGGCGATAACGCAATAGCTTAGCAATAACGTAATAGCTTAGTGCCAAGTAATAGGAGGGGAGGGAAGGGAGAAAATTAGGGGTGGCTCGGCCACTACAAGAAAGTTATAATATTAGTATAGTATTAAACTTTAAAAAATTATATCTTGGGAGCTTAATTAACAACCCCTATATAAAACATTAATAACGTCTAATTTTAGAACACTAAATTAGCAAATCTTCTAGAAACGCTTATTATAAGTAGCTCTAAGTATAAAATCTAAAATATTTAGTAGTGGTATAGGTATGGGAGGGGGCATATATTTACGTTCCTAAATATCGTCACATAATATAGTTTTTGGGTAAGGAAAATTACAAGTCTCCCTAGGGGTAGAGCATTAGCGTCTTACTAGAGTCTCCTCCTATCTTCTCTTTTACCTATTATCTCCTTGTTTAATACTGTCTATATTACTATATTAACTAATAGATCCCTTAGTAGGGACTAAAGAGTATTAGAGCACCTTTAGCTCCTATAAGGAAGAAGAAAAGAAAAGAGGAAGTTATAAAGAAGGGAGTATTTATAGACAGGAGGAGGCCTACAAGTATAGAAGATTAGGCGGCTATAATATAGCTATTAATATTGCTTAACTAACACCTACTAGAGGCTCCTCTATCCTTCCTATTTTCTCTTTTACCCGTTATCTCCTTATCTAATACCGTCTATATCGCTATATTAACCAATAGATCCCTTAATGGGGACTAAGAAAGAGTATTAGAGCACCTCTAGCTTATATAAGGAAGAAGAAAAGAGGAAAGGAAGGTATAAAAAAGGAAGTATTTATAGACAAAAGGAGGCCTATAAGCACAGGAGATTAGGCGGCTATAATATAGCCATTAATATTACTTAACTAATACCTACTAGAGGCTCCTCTATCCTTCCTATCTTCTCTTTTACCCATTATCTCCTTATCTAATATTGTCTATATCGCTATATTAACTAACAGATCCCTTAGTAGAGACTAAGGAGGTATATTAAAGCACCTCTAGCTCCCTATAAGGAGGAAGAAAAGAAGGGAAGAAGGTATAAAAAAAGGAGTATTTATAGATAGGAGGAGGCCTATAAGCATAGAAGATTAGGCGGCTATAAATAACTATTAATATTGCTTAACTAATACCTACTAAAGGCTCCGCTATCCTTTCTATCTTCTCTTTTACCTATTATCTCCTTGTCTAATGCTGTCTATATTACTATATTAACTAATAGATCCCTTAATGGAGATTAAGGAGGTATATTAGAGCACCTCTAGCTCCCTATAAGGAAGAAAAGAAGAAAAGGTATAGAAGAGGGAGTATTTATAGATAGAAAGAGGCTTATAAAAGGAGTAGTAGTAAGGTTAAGGCGCCTTAGTTACTACTAAGTAGTATTATCTTATTAAGAGGGTCTACTATAGTAACTAAGTAAGGTTAATTTAGAAGTAATATATATTCTTAAAGGTTACTGTTCGTACTAACTTAATAGCACGAGTGAGTCGTATCCCGGGGCACGAAATACGTATAGTATTGTATGCTCTTTGGGATGGTGGTGACTGCCGATTGTATAAAGCAGACTACGTGGTCTATATACTGATGCGTCCTCCCCCTAATTAGTCAGTGCTTCATAAGTGCACTAGACGCGTAAGCGAGTGGTTGGTGCACTGAACGCGTAAACGCGTACCTGGCGTACCGAACGCGTAGGCACGCGGTTGGTACGATAGGTGCTGTAATTATACACTAGCGGTACTTGAAAAATGAAACCACTTGTATACAGCCTCCGTAATTGCTTTAATAGAACCATAAAACATAAAAGAAAATACATAGGAAATCTCCCCTGAGGTGCCGTCTAGGCTGCCTTCCAAACGGTGCCCCAAGCTGGCCGTAAGTTCTGCTTATAGTCCGTAGAATGAACCGTACGGCCTTTTGACGGGCAGTAGACGAGCTATAAGTCGGATTGTGAGGGCCGCTAAGGCGCTAGTGCTAAGCGAGCCAATGGCGATTTTCTATCCCGGGGATAGAAAATCGTAATTAGTTAATTTAACTACCCTATAAAATTTGGCGGGTTACGTAAGTCCACCAAGTTCTACCGTAGCTTTCCACCGTTTTCCACCTGTACTGTATAACGAGCCGTACGGCCTTCCAACGGGCCGTAGACGTACCGTAGGTGCTCCGTTAGTCCCATTCTACCCATTCTATGACTTCTAGGTTAAGCTTATTCGTGTTAATTAGGGTTTTAAGAGCTTAACACGGCTTTGCCTTAGTTATAGCGTCTGCTAGGTTATCTCCGCTGCTAATCTATTTAACCTCCGTAATCTCACGCTGTTTATAGGCCTGATATAAGCACATAAGGTTAACCATAAGCCTCTTCTCTTGTGTTGTACCTAGTTTAACTAGGCAGTTATAGAGGGACTTTAAATTGGTGTATAGAACCAGGGATAACTGCTCTAGTTATAGAATCTTCTAGACCGTTAATTTGATTGCGGCTGCTATATCAAAGCTATAGGCTAGTGCATATAGCTTAGAAGCTAGTATACTGCGGGTTACTTATTTGCACTTAATTAAAGACTATTGCAGTATATTTGCGTCCTAATTATAGTCCGTAAGTACAATTATAAAGCCGATTTGTAATAATAGGTCTTTATTATTAGCAAAGGAGGCATCCGTAAATGCTATTATACTAAGGGAATTTAGGTCTAGTGGTACAAAAGTAAGTCCTCTTATTGCATTATTAATTTGCCATTAAATACGCTTATTAAGCTACTTAATATTTTCTTCTTGTGGATCTACTGCCTAGGCCGCAAAGGATAAGTCATAGGCAGATTCGGGTTAGCAGACTGTGGCTATATAAGCGCCTCTTACACACTATGCAGCGTATTGGTCCTTTGTATTTATGGTCTTATAGGTCTCTCCGCGGGAACTAGTAAGGTCCGTAGGCTTTGCTATAACAGGCTTTAGGTTTTAGGCTTGGCGTTCCTAAGTTAGCTTAATTAGGTTACCCTTTTATATAATTAGGCCTCTATTAAACTTAATTAAATTCTGCTTAGTTAGCTGCTTTTATAGCTTTGCTAAGAACTTGGCCTTTTATAGTTTAGTTTCTTTAGTGTCTGTAAAGGTCTGGTCTGCTAGGAATAGGGTATTATCTATTTAGAGTCCAATAATACCGAGGCCGTTTAATAGGCTATATAGGAGGCAGGGGTTGTAGGTTAACTGTTCCATTTTAAGTTTACTAATATAGTGCTAGTAGTATGTCTTAAACTAATGGTTTCCAGCTTCTGGTACTCTATATAGAGGTTTTATGACCTGTAGGATTGTTCCTAGTTATAGGTTAAGCTTGGGGGGTGGCCGTATAAAGATATTCCTACTTAGGTAGGTATTAGACTGCATATAGGCTTGCGAGATGTCCTATAGGTAAAGAGCTATAGGTTTGCTTTGCTGTAGTTTAGGCATAAGTGCAAGTATAATCTATTAGCTGACTTGTTGAATTGTAGGCGATTATATAAGGACTAAGCCCTTCCCTTAGTTGTTATAGGCTTATATAACAAGCCTTGATTTTTTAAAAGCTTTGTTAGTACCCAGGTGCTTAATTTTGTTAATAAAGCGTGAGTTAAATATACAGACGCCTTGCGGAATGTCTTTCTCTATTATAACCGCAAAGACACCCTTTTTAAGTAGTCTGTTGATCTCTTTACGTTATAAGTCCGTAAAGGGGGTTTCCTGTACTAGAACTAATATATCCGTAGGTAGAGATTGCCTTGCGGATATTCCTGTGGAGGTTAGGTAAGTCTCCGTTATAGTATTCTTAGTTATAGGGTGCTTTTGGGGGCGTCCTTGACCGCGCTTTATAGTAGGTATAGTGGGTTTAGTGGGTTTCTAAAGGACTTTTAGGGTAGGTAAGGGTGCTTCTAGCTCGTCTAGTTTGGCAGTCGCTTCTGGTTTATCTAGTTTGGTGGTTACCTTTGGTTTATCTAGCTCGGCAGTTGCTTCTAGTTTATCTAGCTCAACATTATAGGTGTCTTTGGGCTGAAAGTAGGGTTTTACAAACGTGCTCCTAAAGCTAGTCGGGCTGCTAGGAAGTTATATATAGCACGTCTTATTTTCTATAGCTAGTAAACGGTAGGGTCTAGTCTACTTGCCGCTTTTACGCTATATAAGGACTTTAGAGTTAAGCGGGAGGTCGTATACTGGGGTTGTGTTAGGTCCGTTGTGGTGGTATAGGGCGTTATTAACAGCTTGTTTGGCCCGTAGCTTAATTATCTTGGCCATTACCTTCCATATTGTAGCTGCTCGTTCCGTAATAGATAGGGCAGGAGGATTTAGGTTACTTATCCTTAGGTAGGCTCCGTAGACTAAGAGGGTAGGTACTAGTCTATCTAGGCCAGTAGTGTTGTTAACGGCTTTTATAGCTATCTATAGAGCTAGTTCCTTTTAGATGTTTTTATACTTGTCCGTAATGATCTGGTAAGCTCTCTGTAGGGCTAGGTAAGCTCGCTTAACAAGCCTAATAGACTAATGCGCCTTAACTGGAATGGCTTTTGTTAATATAGCTATGGCCATAGCATACTGCTGGAATTCCTTGCTGATGAAGTTCCTACTAGCGTTGTGGGTGATATACTTAAGAGGTCTAATATACGTGTTAATCTAGCAGGTCCGTAAAATATCCTAAATGTGCTTTGCGGATATATTTTACAACTAATAGGCGGCTTAATAGCGGGTTGCCTTGTTAATTATATATAATACTGGGCTGCCATTAATGTATATAATGTCTATGTATACTAAATGGTTGAAGTTAAGATCCTTATAAAGGGTGAACTTAAATCGGCCTAGGGAATGTCCGTATTTCTAGCAGTAGGAGTAGTATTTAGTTAGGTGATTAACTGCCTTCCTGTTAATATTATTGTGTCTAGAGTGTTTAAGGACTCTATATAGCTTTTTAGCTAATAGGTGGCTAAAATAACAATATAAACGGTGGATCTCCGTACTGGTAAGGTAGCACGGGTTATAGTTAAAAGATTCCTAAATATAGGTCCGTAAAGTCTCTCCCTATATAAGGAACAGGTGTCCAAATTGTTGTGTAATTGGTAGGGTAATATGCTTGCTTTCTAGGGCAGTTGCGGGGCCGATTAAGGTGTCTGTAATATTGTTGTAGTAAACCTATAACCTATCTATGTCCGCAAGGCAAAGTAAAAAAGGGGTGTCTGCTTTTACTATATAGAAGTTAACTAGGCTAATTAGGGTCTTAACTATAACTAATCTAATTAATGCAGTTGAGCTAATGCCGAATTGGACATTTACGGCCCTAGTTTGTATAGTGTTAATGTCTATATTATTATTTGCGGTAGTCCTATATGCAAGGTATTGTCTATAACCTGTAGTAGACTTCTTAGAGGCGCCTGTGTTGATTATAACACCGTAGAATTCCTTAGGGGTATAGCGTTCTGTGGTAATATATATAAATGGGTCCTGCTCGTGATCTATAACGTCCATAATAGGGGTGCTTGCGGAATGGTTTTTAGGCGCAACTAAGTGTATAAAGGAACGGTCGGCTAATATAGTTGTGATATTAAAGGCTTAGCTGTCCGTAAAAGGTCTAAAAGTGGTTAGAAATATCTCTGAGGTCTCTTATTCCTAAGCGTCTAAGTTAAAGTTAATTATAAGGGCTTCTATTAACTTATTAGGGGGCTCTTCTACTTCCTCTCTTTTATATTCTAAAATGAACTGGCTAATATAGCTATTAAGTCTCTTTCTAGACTTGTTATGTTCTTCCTAGGTATACCTTGTAGACCAACATTCTTCCTTGCTGTATATAAAGCACTTCTGGCTGGTTTGTCTACGGGGGTATGTTTTTATACAGGGGTTGCTATAGGGGTTACGGGTAGGACTTAGTTAGTATAGGTGCTGCTAGCAGTAGCGGCGGTCTATAAAGTAGACGTCTAAGTCTGTTTATAGATATTAAATATCTGTAATAAAGGCTTACGTGCTGCCTGGTGGGTTTAAGACTTCATATATTACAATAGAGGAGTGTAGATTATTAATAAGGCCAGCTAAGGTATCTATAGGCTTGTAGTAGGCGTATTTATAGGGCTCTACTTCCTAGCAGGCCGTAATAAGTTTATTATATAGGAAGTCGTCTATTCAAAGCTTAGCGTTAAGGCCGTGCTATAGATACCGGAGGTCTTTAATAAGAATTTGCAGGCACTCTATAGTCGATTTTTTAGTGTTCTTGTTAATTACGGTCCGTAGCTTGGTTATATTCTATTAGGTAAAGATATCACGCTTATATTCTAGTTCTTTAAAGTAGTTACGGGTAGCTTCGCATAGCTTATTAAAGGGAACACCAAGGGGATTACTTTTGAGGTTGGTATAGTAGTGGTTAAGTGCTAGGCCGTGTAGTATAGTAGAGTAGGCTTGGCTAAACTCCTATTTAGGAATATTGGCCTTCTAATAGAGGTCCGTAAAGATGGTTAGTTTAAAGTTAAAGTTATTGTTTTTACCGCTATACTTAGATTTGTTGGTGTAGAGCTTAGCTAGGTTAGCTAGCTCCTTGCCGTAGGTCTTTGCTTAGGTACATTATAGATCTGTAACTTGCGGATCTATAGCTTGTGGATATATGGCTTGCGGATATATGGTTTATAGATATATAGCTTGCAGATCTGTAACTTAGGCAGGTTGCAGATCTGTAGCTTTGTTAACAGAAGGGTTTTAGTCTGTATTTTGGTTTATGGGGGTATTACGGTCCGTAACTTAGGTACTGGGTGTGCTTTGGCCTATAAGATTAATTCTAAAATTGCTTGGGTTTATAGAACAAATTTGGTTAAGTAGGTTAGGTATAAGGCCAGCAATACTATTAAGTTTAGGAGAAGTAAAGAGATTATTTATAGCTTTAACCTGGTCTAGGATTTTCTCTTTAGTCCATTCCATTTGGTCCTCCTCCTGTATTGTGTTGTATAAGGACCATATAATAGTAACTTGTTTATCCTTTTTAACCCATACACCTTGGTGATGTAAAAGGGTTCATAGGTTATAGATAGTAGTAGGGTTATAAGCCTTAAGAATAGCTTCTATAAAGTCCACAAAGTCTTTCTTATATTGCTTCCATAGGTCGTTGTTTAGAAGCTTATAGTATCCGTATTTAAGGATTTTAAAATTAATATAGTTGTTGACGTTGTCTATAGACATAAGGTTGACTCCTTGGCTCCACTTCTTTTAACCTTTACTAATTTGCTTACTTGTATCTGCCATATTGTATAGCATTGTATGTCTATATAAGCTATAGCGGGTCGTAGTAGCTTATAGCGGGTAGGGGAGGTCTTGTAACAGTCTATAAAATTGATTAGCGGGTCCGTAACAGTTTAAGGGGTCTTATAGTGGTCCGTAAAGGTGATTAACGGGTCCATAACGGTTCGTAGAAGGGTAGAGGTCTCCGTAAGGGGTCTAAAAAGAGGTTGGGGGTATTAAGGGAGGGTGTAGTAGGAATAGGGGTTTAAGGTTTAAAGAGGGTTGAGGATAGGGGGTTTTATAAAGGTTTATATTCGCGTCTATAACTTTTAGTAAACCGTACTAAGACTTAAATAAGTATATAGAGTTAGTGATAGTCCGTAATCCCTAACTTCCAACCTTCTAGCAGGTTATACTAGGAGTCTAAATAGGTGGTCGCTGTCGTATATATCGCTTAGTAGGAGGTGTCGAGTAATTGCTGATCTGTGCGCGCTTACTAATTAGTGTTCGTACTAACTTAATAGCACGAGTGAGTTGTATCCCGGGGCACGAAATACGTATAGTATTATATGCTCTTTGGGATGGTAGTAACTGCCAATTGTATAAAGTAGACTACGTGGTCTATATACTAATACGTCCTCCCCCTAATTAGTTAGTGCTTTATAAGTGCACCAGATGCGTAAGCGAGTGGTTAGTATACCGAACGCGTAAACGCGTACCTAGCGTACCGAACGCGTAGGCACGCGGTTAGTACAATAGGTGCTGTAATTATACAGTTACGTAACTTATTACATAAGCAACATTTCCGCCCTTTTAAAAAAGGTAAAAAATTCCAAAAATTAATTAACGCTATAGATAGCAGTAATATTAACCTAGCAATACTACTAACTCTCCCTATATATTATTATATATATATCTAACAGCTCTAGAGGTAATAAAAAGGTAGGATAAATAGGGGGGTTAAAATTTAGATAAATTAGATTTCGTAGATAAGCTATTTAAAAGTTAGGAAACTAAGATAAATGCTATATTCTCCGCTTACCTTTAAGCCAGTATATAATTTCCTATTTAGGAAAAGTCGTTTGCGAGTAGTTACTACTACCTCTATATAAAATCTTCCTATTATGCCTCCTTAGCCTTGCTTATAGATAACTAAAATTATTCCTTATTAAATCTATGTTTAAATATAAGCCCTAAAAGCTTTTTAACTTATAAGATTGCTACATAAGTTAGCCTAGCTATACTATTTTTTCCCTTAATATCTAGAGCCACCTAGTTAAGTATTAGGCCCTGGCTTTTATATACAGTAAGAGCAAAAGCTAGGGTAACTGGAAATTAATACTATAAGCAAGAGCCTCTTATACCCTCCTACTTATAAAGTATAGAAAAGATAGAGATGACCTTCCTTCTATCCTACTAAGTAAATAGGGTAGGTCTATTATAACTATCTACTGTAATTAGCAGTGCCTGGGGCTAATCCCTTTTAACATTAGCATACTCCTTCTATATAATATCTTTAACTATACTAGTAGAGCTATTTACTAAGCCTAGTTTAACCTAGATATTATATATCAGCATAACTTTAGCGCCAATATATAGGGTTAAATTCTATACAATATTACACTAATTAGGAGTAACCTTTTATGCACCTACGCCAGTATCTACTAACTTAATAACTACTACCGGCCGTAAAAGGTTGCGAAGCTGGATAGTATTATACTTACCCACAGCTACGCGTGTGTTATAGAGTTAAATTATGTTATTAAAGCTTGCAACCTTATTAATAGATAAGCCCTGCTAATATCTAGTTAAAAGAAGCTTCTAAGTTAAATTACTTACAGAATTAATATATAGCTCGGCAAGGGCGGTCCTAAATGCAGAACTCTTAGTATTATTACTGCCCTGCTACATAACTTAATTAAGGACAGTAGTTTAGTTAATTGCCTTATAGGCTTCCTTTCTATAGCTAGTAAGCTCTAACGGGCGAGTAGACAGACTGCTATATAAAGCTATCTAATATATAGGGGATAGTTAATAGAAATTACCTACTAGCAAGATGTTTAAGCCTCTAAAGTAATTATTATTACGCGTAGGATAGATCTAAAGGAGGCGGTAATTAATCTAAGCTAGATATACTTGCCCAATTATTAATTTTTCGTTAAGGATAAGGTAGTAAATATCCTTAAAAGCCTATTATAAAGGTATAAGACTGGCAATAGGCAATTCCTTAAAGGGACGGTTCACTAGCAACCTTAACAGTTCATATATAATTCTACCGTTAATATTAAAGGCAGCTACTCTAGTAGAGGCGGCTTAAACTAATAGTAATAGCTTGTTATTAAATATTGCTATATTGCGGAGCGTGGCAGACAGAACTATAATAAGATATAATTTACCAGTTCCTGCCTCTCTATTAATATTAACCTATAATGGGGGGGGGGCTAAGGCCTATCTAGATCTGCCTATAGTGACTAACTATAATATTATAAATATGACGCTAGGACGGTTATAGGGAGAACAGAGTTGCTGTCTATAGTAGGTAGCTCCGCGGTAGAGGCTGTAATTATATATCCTGCTAATAAGTCCTCTTATTAAGCTGTGGGTATGTACCCTAATACCTACCCTAATTATAGTTATAATTAAGCTCCCTATTATTAAGCTTATTAGGATCCTTAACTTTAACTATATTAGTATTTTAAACACGGGCATATAGTATCTTAAAGGACTAATATAGCTCTATATTATCTACGGAATTGCTATTAAACTTATTAATATTAGTAGTAGCCTTATAAGCTTCCTCTAGTGCCTAATTATAAAAGTAGTCGGGCAGGTGCTAATAAGATATAATATAAGCCTAATAGGAAGCCACGTAATCTAAGGCCCCAAATTCATTAGTATAAGTAGCTACTTCTTTATACTCCCTCTATAGGTAATAAAGAAGGAGCTTCATACAACAGAACTTAGGATACTGCGGATAGGAAGGATTGCCTTTATAGCGTGGAAAGTATAATATAACTTAAGGCCTTGCTCTTAGCCGACGCTTATAAGTAGTGTAATTAAAATGGAGTAGAAAATTAAGGAAAGTAATATCCTCTACCTTATCTAGGCGGCGTTTATATTTCTTATAAGTAGACAGTCCATACTCCTCTAGTTACCCGTTCTTAAGCTTATACGCAGCGCTTTAATCATCTTCCTACTAGTAATTTAAAGTTACCACATTCCTAAAGCCTTTATAAAGGGGAATGTTAAGAAGTAGATAGTATACTTCCTATACTAACTAATCGCGTTTAGCAATAAGCTTGTTTATAAATTTGGCTACTACTAAGCCAAAGGCATAAAGACTATTAGCGTATAGCTATACTAATTGGAGCAACTTCTGGTAGGAAGTTAACTTCTTCTCCTCCTTACTGCAATATTTGCCTATATAGTTAACTATTACTAATATACTTATAGCTGGTAAAGTATTAATATTAGCCATCCACGCTAATATTATAGCTGTATTGTAGCTATTAAGAAGCTTATTGTTACGCTATAGACAGAACGTCTAGTAATGTGGATTTTAATCCTTTAACACAGCGGCCTCATTATAGAGAGAGTATGGAAAGTAAAAGCGGCACCCCTTTACTTTAGCGGAGCCTTTCTTTAACCTTAAGCAGTAAGATTTAGTGTAACTATGGTGGCGTTAAAATTAATTAAGGTAAGCAGTAAGCAGCTTACTACTATTAAGCTATTCTTTATAGCTAAGAGTAGAAGGATGTTAAAGATTAGGAGGCCTAGATTAATTAGGATTTAATGCAGATATAAGAGTAGCCTAGTACTTAGCAAACGCCTTCCTTAACTTACTAGTTAACATATCTGGCTTCAGAGCTGTTAAACACCATAAGAAACTATATATATAACCGCTACCTTGCACCTACTACTTAAACCGGAACTAAAAGTTAGTGCTATTAAATAGATCTATAAGCATGTGCTTCTTAAACAGGTTAAAGCAGCGATGTAGCCAGTAAGCAGCAATATAAGAATTTTTATTAAGATTTCAAGATGCAATTTAACGGCGCCAGGCCTTACTAGCAGCCTTATATTTATTAAATTAAGGCATATAAGACTGTAGATCATACTAATATAAATTAGCAGCGCTAAATATAAAGAATAGAGACCCATTTTTAATATTTTCAGTATAAGCCATAAGCTTATTTCTCTTCTATCTCTAGTAAGGCCTGGTGCCCTTAAGCTTCTGTGCATGCCGTATAATCCTATTTAGAATCTGGTTACCCCTACTACCACTAATAAGATTGCTAAGCTTATCTAAAGACAGGCTACTCTTAATAGATTAACTATAAAGGAAGCTAGTGGCTTTAAGGGCTTGCTCTCTTATAATCTAATTAAACAGATAGTAGCAAAATAAGGGGTAGTGGCCAAATTAACCGTCCTAATACTTAAGCATATGCTTAGCGTACGCAGCCAGGGTAACTATATGTCTTTATAGTGTATCAAAACCAGCCTTGCCATAAGGGAATAATGTAGGAAAGGCGCCGCGCATGATATAATTGGCTAATTACTTAGAGAGAGGTATCTACTATATAGTAGGGACTTCTAGGCCCGCCTATAGGCCTTGCTGATATTAAACCTCGCGACTTAGAAGCTCTAATTTACTAAGATTAGGCACTAGATTAGGAACCAAAGTATCTAGGTGTTACGGGACTCCTCTATAATACCTTACACACGTCCACCTGTTTCCACCTATACAGCAAGAAGAGACCGACTATGAGACGGCAATCTAACGGTAATCTATGGCAATCTGACAGCAATCTGCCGCATTCTGCCATATTCTGCCAAGTCCACTAAATCCTGCCAAGTTCTGCCAGGACCGCTACTCAAATCCTATTCTGCTCTGTGCACGTGTTGACCAAGTAACCAAACTAGCGATATATACCCTTTCTTCCCGTTTCCTTACCTTCTCTCTTTACACAATGTCTTGACTTTATTACACAGTTTATGTATATAGCTTAATAATATCTACTTCGCTATATATTATCACCACTTATACTCACTCTGTGACACTACATTACATTAAAACCTACACTCTGCCCCGCCCCATTTAAAATGCAGAACAACCTTAAAGCCCCTATAACGGCCGCCAACATTATATCCGCACTCCAGGAACAATTAGCAGATATATAAAAGTTCTTTATAGACGCCCTCGCATAAAACCAAGCTGCTATAGCTCAACAGCAAGCCAAATAAGAAGCACGGTACTAGAAAATAATTAAGGCCCTCCAAGAAGAAATCCGCACCCTTAAGATGTCCACGCTAAGCCCTTAAGACTGGTTGCTATTACTAGAAGCCAATACGCGGAACGCGAGCCCTAAACTAGCAATAGTTATCCTACTAGTAAAACCAACTACTACACCGCAACAATCTAAACGATTACCAGACCCTCTAATATTTACTAGTAAACAACAAGAACTCTAATTATTCCTAAGCCGGCTCAAAAATAAGCTAACTAGTAATACTAACCGCTACCTAACTAAAGCTAACCAACTCTGTTATGCCCTAAGTCAACTAGAAGGAGATGCAGCTAACCTTATTAAACCTCTTTAACCAAACTTAGTACCAAGCCTAATTATACTTCTTAAAGCTATGTATAGTGACCTAAACCGCCAAGCTACTACTTAGAGAAAGATAAACCACATAACTTAAGGAATAAAAAGCTTTCTAGTATACTTCTCTAAATTCAACCGTTACATAAAAGAAATAGGCTGGAACAACTCTATACTAATTAACAGCCTTATTAAATCCCTAAGTCCTAAACTGAAAACCTCCCTAATAGGTGTAGACCTACTAGGAGCCCTTAACGCCTGCGCAAACGTTATTAATAAACGGTATAATAATATACTACGTCTAACACCAAAGTCCGCTCCTTAATATAATACAACAACCCCGCGAATGTCTACTAAGCTATTATCTCAGCCTAAGCACCCCGACGCCATGGATATTAACACTAAAACCCTAGGATATACCCCACTAGGGTCCTCTAAACAAGAACAACGCACTAAGCTAGGCCTCTATTTTAAGTATAGAAGTAGCTCCTACCTCTTTAACTACTACTCCGTCCCCCTACCCCAACATAAATTACAAACGGCTAATACTAGCAGCCGTTTACCGCATTAATCCTCTAGTTACCGTCCCCAATCTCTACCTAGTTCCAGCCCCACATCCAGTAAGCACCACTTATAAGGACAAAGCTATAACTAATATACTATAAGAACTCCACCCTAATTGCCTTTAAAAGGAAGGTCCTGGAGCTAAGTCATTCTCTAGGACGGCGCTGCCTTAGGATCTTATTAAATGCTTTAGATGTTACAAACTCTGACTCTTAGAATCGCAGTATAACTATTAACTGTTGTCTTCGGTAGAATAATTAATAGGTTAATGCTTAAGTCCTAATTAATATAGGAGCCAGCAGTATAGGATTTATTAACAAGATCTTTATGCAAGATAATGATTTTACTCTAACCCCCCTTAACTAGCATATTAACGTATTTAGATTTGATGGCAAACGTACTATCTTAGGCTATATTACCCATATAGTATTCCTAAGACTCCAATACCTAAACCACAAAGAACTAATTAGGCTTTTTGTTACCACCCTAGGTTACTTAGTAATTCTTAAACAACCCTAGATAAAGCTATATAAGGTAACTATTAATTAGGACAACCTTAAGCTTCTATTTACTGCCTCCTATTATAAGCAGAAGTGTCTTATAACCTACTACTTAGACCCTAAACCAAAATCTAGAAAATCCACCAAGATCTACCAGTCTAAGATTTCCACTAATGTCCACTAAGAACCTGGAAATAATATATAACCACACAAACCGACTCTAACTGCTATACCCCAAACCAAGTAGAAGCTTAAGCTTAATATATAAAAGTACTAAAAGAACTAGTACTCTACTATAAAAAGGATACTTAAAGAACCTAAACCTAAATCTAATACTAACTCCGTACCTAATACTAAACTTAAACCTAAATAAGAAACTATATAAGAAACTAAGGACAATCTAAGTTTACTTAACACCTTAGATATCTATATAATTAGAGCTACCCCGTTAGTATAACTTGCCAAGAAACCTAAATATACGATCTTCGCTGTTACAATAGCCAATATTGAAAAGGCCTTAGCACTAAAGAAACACACCAACCCTGCCATAAAAGTACCAGTATACCCCTATAACAACCTAGAAGTATTTTCATAAAAGGAAGCTAATAAACTAGCAGAATACTAACCATACGACCATAAGATTGTACTTAAAGAAGGAAAACAGCTAGGATTTGGACCCTTATACGGAATGTTCTAAAACAAACTCCAAGTACTGCGGAAGTACTTAGATAAACACCTAAGTAAAGGATTTATCAGAGCAAGCTCTTCGCCTATAGCTGTACCTATAATCTTTGTTAAGAAACCTAGCGGCGGTCTACGCTTCTATATAGACTACTAAGCTCTTAATGCTATTACCATTAAGAATTGGTACCCGCTCCTGTTAATTTAAAAGACACTAAACTAATTAAGTAAGGCTTACTACTATACGAAACTTGACCTTATCTATATATTTAACCGCCTCCGTATCATAAAAGGAGATAAATGGCTTACCGCATTCTGTACTAGATATGGACTGTTTAAATACTTAGTGACGCCGTTTGGCCTTATAAATGCCCTAAGTTCATTCCAATACTTTATAAATAATACCTTATGATCTTACCTGGACGTTTTTTGTACTGCTTATATTAATGACATCCTAGTATATAGTAATAACCTAGCTGAATATAAGAAATACGTTGACCTTATCCTAGAAGCCCTACGTGGAGCTAGACTATAATTAGATATAGATAAATACAAGTTCTATAAAATAGAAGTTCTATACCTCGGACTTATTATCTCTATAGACGGCATACAAATAGACCCAAAGAAGATCGAAGTAATTATAAACTAGCAAGAACCTAAGAACGTTAAAGATGTAAGAGCCTTTATAGGATTTGCTAATTTCTACTAATAGTTTATTAATAACTTCTCCGCCCTGGTTTTACCTCTTATAGCTCTAATATAAAAGGATAAAGCCTTTATCTTTAATAAGGAATGTAAGAAGGCCTTTACCTATCTAAAAGTTATATTCACCACCATATCTATACTCCAACACTTTAACCTAAACTGAAAGAGTGTTATAGAAGCTGATTTATCTAACTATATCACTGGAGGCATTCTATCTCAGTATAATAAGGAAGGAGTACTGTATCTAGTAGCATACTTCTTAAAACAATTAAGTCCAGCTAAATGTAACTATAAGATCTATGATAAGGAATTATTAGCCATTATTAGATATTTTAAATAATGGCAACCCAAACTAGAAGGCGCTGGATTTCTAATTAAGGTTCTTAGCGACTATAAGAATCTACAGTACTTTATAACTATAAAACAGCTAAGTTATTGTTAAGCCCGCTAGTTAGAATATCTGTCTCATTTCCAATTCTTAATCACGTACCGCCTAGGTGTTTAAGGTTAAAAACCTAATACCCTAACTTAATGTTTATAAGACATAATAGCATAGGAAGAAGCGCGCGCCTACTGCAATTAAACGCTGCTTTGCCCTAAATTATTTAATCCCCTAGCTAAAGACCTCACGGTATATATCCTTAAAATAACTGATTGATTGATTAAGCAGATTATAGTTGATAAATACCTAAATAACAAGTTTATCTAAGAGACACTTAAGTTAATTTAAGATGGCGTTAGATGCTCTAAAAAGATCTCTCTAAGTAAATATAAAGCTTATAGAGAACGCTTATACTACTAGAACCGCCTAGTTGTACCTAACTATAACAAACTTAAGCTTAAGCTCCTTAAACACGTATACAATCTACCGGTAGCCGGCTACCTAGGCTAAGGAAAAACCCTAGAGCTGCTCTAATAGGAGTACTACTAGCTAAATATGTATAATATAACATAAAGGTACGTCTCTAGCTATTATACCTGCCGACAAGCCAAAGTCTTGTATAAGAAGTATAATGGCTTTCTAAAGCCACTGCCTGTTCTAAACCAAAGATGGAAGGATATCTTAATTAACTTCGTTATTGATCTCCCCATAAGTAAAGGCTGTGCGAATATTATAGTAGTTATAGACCAACTATCCAAAATAAGACACTTAATCGCCTACCCTAACATATTAACACCTACCATCACCTAACTATTCCTGGATTATATATAGAAACTCCATAGACTTTCTAAAACGATTGTCTCTAATAGAGGCCGTTAGTTTATCTTGGCGTTCTAGGAAGAACTAACTACCTAACTCCGTATTAAAGCGCTATTGTCTATGGTATATTACCCAGAAACGGACGGTCAAACGGAATGTGCAAATGCTATAATAGAACAGTATATTTGGATATACACGTCGTATTTATAGAACGACTGGATGGACTGGCTTATATTTGCTAAGTTTACTGTAAATAACTCCGTCTTAGAAATTATAAAGGTCTCCCCGTTCCTAGCTAATTACGGCTAGTACCCGCAAATAGGTTTTAAACCCTTTAGTAATATTCCTTGCCTAGCTTATTAGGCCTTACAAGTTGTAGAAGCAAATAAATTTATAAAGAAGATGGAAGAACTATAAGAGTTCCTTACTAATAAAATAATATGGGCCCAGTCTGTCTATAAAGCCGTAGTAAATAAGAACTAAACCCTAGTACTAGCTTACTAAATTGGTGACTTTATCTGGCTAGATATAAGAAATCTAAACACAAAACAACCTACTAAGAAACTTAACTGGAAGAACGCCGGCCCTTATAAGGTTGAAAAAGTTGTCTCTCCTTATGCCTACCAACTAAAGCTCCCTAATACGGTTAAAATCCACCCTATATTCCATACGTCAGTCCTCCGCCCTGCTGCCCCTATATTAGACGCCCTACCTGGACAGATCCAAGACCCTCCCCTACCAGTTAAAGTGGATAGTAAGGATGAATACCTTATCAAAAGAGTTAACGACATTAAGTATAACAAACGGAAACGCAAATATATGTATCTTACAAAATGGAGAGGCTTTACTAAGCCCTTATGGGAACCCGTTAACTCTATAGGACTTACACAAGCCGCAGAAGACTTTTATGAACTCTACCTAGAACTACCTCAGCCCTATCTCGCAGAAGCTCAAGTTTAAAGGGGGGGTACTATTATAGGACTCCTCCGTAACACCTTACATACGTCTACCTGTTTCCACCTACGCAGCAAGAAGAGACCGACTACGAGATGGCAATCTGACGGTAATCTACGGCAATTTGACGGCAATCTGCCGCATTTTGCTATATTCTGCCAAGTCCACCAAATCCTGCCAAGTTCTGCCAGGACCGCTACTCGAATCCTATTCTACTCCGTGTATATATCGACCAAGCAACCAAACTAGCGATATATACCCTTTCTTCCTATTTCCTTACCTTCTCTCCTTACGCAACGTCTTGACTTCATTACACAGTTCATGTACATAGCTTAATAATATCTACTTCGCTATATATTATCACCACTTGTACTCACTCCGTAACACTAGGATATTATTATTAAATTCGCTATTCTGTATGTTATTACCAAGCCTAACAGGTGGATAATAAATAGTAGGAGTATAATTGCCTATAGGAGCCAATACAGCCTGCGGTCTAGGAGGGGGGTAAGCTCTTAGGTTACTAGAATTAGAATCCAGCTTATTAATAAAAGGCAGCTAATCTAATATAGAACCATTCTTGGGTAAGCTGGTAAGCTAGTTACTATATACTTTAACATTACGGTAATCCGGATAATTGATCTTTAGAAAGGAAAGCTAATGTATTATAATAGAGCGCCTTATAGTATACCGCTTAGTAAACCGTTAACTTAGATATTCGCCACCCTCTACTGCTGTAGGCCTTACAACCAGTATATTAAGTTTAGAAGGTAGCCATAGTAGCTATCTCTAAGTCTTTGGTATATTCTAGCCAAAGCAGTAGACGTAGCCAGTATAGCAATATTACTAGCCGCGTACACGCATAACTTGCAGATAAACGTATATGTATATAATTAGAAGCTCCTCCACCGCGGTAAGTATAGGTAGGAAGCCAGAAACGGGCCCTAGATTAAGCTTATTGCCTTTACTAAATAGGAAAGAAAAGGCTAGATCTTTAAGGCTATTAGCGTCCCTAATACAGGCTTTATATATACTAATATTATCACCCTTTATAGCTAGGCCCATTTAAAACCACCACTCCTTACAACACCTACACGTCTCTATATGTTTAGCTTATAGCGCACTCCTAAACCTCTTAATTTGCTCCCAATTAACAGCCGAAACGGGTGGTATAGCCATAGTTAGAGCTTGCCCTAAAACAGGTAGTATTAACACTAGGGTAGGTATTACCGTTAGAGAAGGTATTAGAGCCTTATCTAGTGTATATAGTGGAGGAGTCTGCAAGTGAGCTTTACTCTACCAATTTAAAAAGCGGTGCTCCTATTATATTGCTATAATTGCCCTCCGTTACCAAGCAATTTTAGGGGTATCTTAACTATTCTAGCTATAAGGTAAAAAGGCGTTCTTAGCATTATTTTTAGGTGGAGCATTTAGCTAGCGCTTTATAGAATAAGTCTTAGTAGTAGAACCTAGCTCCGCAAGAGCTTTCCGCTTATTTAAATTATATTTAGAGGCCTAGAGAAGTAAATAGAAGTAAAAGTAATATAGAGGAAAACACACCTTTAACTAACACAACTGGCATAGCTTTAAAAGCTTCTTTAAAGGGCCGTCTTTAACAAAATTAAAGCTGGGCTTATAGATATGGCACTTGCTACACTTAATTACAGCAGAGTCTGTTATGTTTATGGTATATATAGTGGTATTAATAGAGATGTCAACAAAGATATTAATAAAAAGGTATTTTGATGTTCTAATATTTTAAAGTTCATTACGTGAATTCTGCCATGACTTACCACGCGCAAGTTTTTTTTGAACCAATCAAAAGCTGGCTTGGCAAAGTTTGAAATCTGGGACCCGTAAGTATAGACCTTGTAAACTTGGTCAATAACCAAAAGATCTAATTAGCTTACCCGCTTTCTTGTCCAGCCAGCTAAATAAAGCTCTCGGAATATTGTATAACGACTTACTACAACATTAAATGTGTCGTAGAGTAACCACTGCAGCTCATCACTAAAGAGGGTTGGCTTTTCCTCCAGCCGTAATAAGATCACCACAATCATCCGATTGCTTAGTAAAAACTGACCACCTTCATAATTTAAAGGCGCTAAAGTTGATCCAAATACTCGTAAGTTCCTTCTGATTGAGGCAATTGAGCGAACTGTACAACCAGCGGCGGAGGCACACTCTGCCCGAGTTGCTCCAAGTCGAAGAAGATCCTCAATTAGGGCGTGCTGATATGGGCCCGTTCGCGGAGCCATATTGCGAGTATCCCTTGCACCGATAATAACGCCCTATAAAATGTGGCCCGTGCGCACCAATCATATATGGGCGGTAAGTCGTTCTGCCGCATCACCAGGACTGCCAAAACACGCGACGCCCGAGATGCCCGCACCCACCCCAAATTTGTATGCGCACGGATGAATGTGTCACGAAGTTCGTGTAGAGCAGTTCATTGATGAAATGGGTTGATTGATTGATGATCTTGTATTGTATCTTGAGTGACGTGTCTTAAGGCCCTAGGGCTTCGAGCTACGAAGAGATTTTATAGTGCACGTGACCCACGCCTTTTAGAGAATACAGATTATCTGACAGAATGCACCTATTACCACTATATCTCGCCCACACACTCCTTAAAATAACGACTAAATTAATTACTATAAGCCGCATAAGCGCATTTATGCGTTCGTATACAAATTTAGGTAGGAAGAGGTGGGTGCAGGTATCTCGCGTGTTTTCGCAGCCAACTTTTTTGTCGTAAGAAAGTTTGATGTTCTTGACTGCGTGCACGGGCCACATTTTATAGGACGCCATCGGTGCAAGGGATAGTATGGGTGGAAACCTCACGATATTTGACAAAGATCACGACGCTGCGGAAGAAGGCTGATCGCGAATTGCTTTAGGAGCTTCAAGTCAGAAGCAAAGTTCTTACAGCTAAGCATAGGCGTTCGCTACGATTACTATGTAAGACTAGTAGAAATCTAGGCGAGCTTAAATACGCGAGCCGAATTGCCTTTCGCCAGAGGGGGGGTCATGCACATAGCTGTACTATATACTCTAACAGCTTTTTACTTTCTGGGCTCTATAGTTTTTTGCCATACTTATAATATCTATTTAGTATATAACTTAAGCTTCGCTTAGTCTCTTTATATATCGCTCCAACTTAGTACTATATTATCTTAGTTTATTATTACATCTTACATTATTAAGTATTCTTAATATTAACCTAACCTATAACCTAATTAATCTTTAGATTGTATTCCTGTAACCAAAGCATTCCTAATATTACGTTATCCTTTCCTAATAGTAGGATATTAAAAGACATCTTAATCTTTCTTCCTTTAATAGTTAACTAAATAGGTCCTATTTTAAGATTAATAATGCCTCCTCTATAGGCTATCAGATCTCCTAAGATAGTTATTAACAGATATAGGTGTTCTTTCTGTCTATATAGTAACTCCATCCTTTTAACTGCTGCTAGTAATATATGGTTTCTTATTACTCCACTATCTACTAACGCTTTAAACTTTTAATCTTACTAACTAACTCTTAAATTTAGGTGTGGGCCTATAATTCCTTTAAGGGTCTAAGGCTCTACCACTAGCTCCCCCTAGTCCTATAGGCCTCCGCTTTTCCCAACTATTAACTATTAGATCTTAACTATACTTAGTCCCTTTATAGCCAATACTTAGTTCGCTTTTTATCCTTAATATACTATAAATAAGTATTCTCTGGGCACTCCTACTACTATTATCCCTTTAAGCATTTTTCCGTAAGGAATCTCCCTAGTTAAAGTATTAAGTCCACTAGTTCTTAAACTTCTACTAGGTGCTAACTATATATATACTTAGCGTTTCTATACCGCTTTTTATCTATCATCCAATATATTCTTATTAGGTATTTACGATATTTAGCCTTTAGTGCCCTATGCATATTATACATATTATCTATATATACGATCTATTCCAATGTATAATGCGCTAGGTACTTTAGGTTAACTCTTAGTTTATCTTTATTCTTAAGTTTAAACCTTTCCCGTGTTAATCTAAACGTTACTATATTATTTACTAGTACTAATATCTGCATTATCTCTCTCTAGTCTACGGCCTATTTCTCTAAATTCTTTAATATTATAATTAATGCTCCCTTAATATAGCTTATCTATCTTTCTAATATAGCTTAATCTAGTATAACTTTTTTTATCTAGCTATGTATAGAAATCTTCCCTCTTATTATTTCCGCGCTATTAGTACTACTTTTGGTATAGCTCTGCGAGTATATACAATCTATCCATAAGGAAGTATCTTTTTATTACTATATCGTTGTAATCCTTTATATGTTATTCTGCAAACCTAGTTAGAATCTTTAGAATCTCTTCTTGTTCTAGGTCGTCTAGCTACTTAGCTCTTAGTGTACCTGCCTTTAGCCTATTAGTAACCTTTTATATAGGTACTCTGTCCCTTATACGTCCTAGTATAGCTAATCTCTAATCTGGCTTCTGTTCTTACTATATAAGAATTTATTATCTAAACTCCTCTATACCTTCTATTCTATTACATCTTATAAACAGGCTTTTAACGTCGTTAAACTTCTTAACTATTATATTAACCTTTTATCCTTTAGGCTAAACACTATATTTCCCTGGAATTGCTATGGACCTTATTCATTCTTTAAAATCTTAGCTCCTTAGGAATTGTCATCCCATGCTTATTTATTTGTCTTTAAACTAAACTACTACCCCTTCCTATTAGTTTTCGTCCGTTATAGGCCCTTAGGTATATCTTATCTCTTTTTAAGAGTCTTAAGCGTCTCTTATCTCGTCTTAAGAATCTTAAGCCTATAGCTTTTTGCCTTTATTAAGTAGTAAGCTAGTACTAATAGTCATCTGCTTACTTAATTGTCTTTAGATATTACTCCTTCTATTTTATAAAGCGATAGATACCATATCTAACAGTATTATAATGCCTATTACTAAACCGCGTTCTATAGTGGTCTTAGTCTCTACTTCTACTGCGTTATTAAGGTTTAAGCGCCCCCAGCTAGCCTCTTTTTCTTCCTTATCGCTATTAATTAATAAGTACTCTAACTCCATTGTTATTATTACTAATCTTTATCCGCACGTTACTATAATATCTTAATTTAGCTTATAGAGTTAATCTTATTCTTTACCTAACTCTTTCGTTTCTTTAAGTTTTTATAACTCTGGCTCTTATAGCTAATAGCTTACGCCGTATTTAGTGTTCTTATAAATTTAGTATATATTGTTATAACAAAACACAAAGTATTTAATTAAATACTCCTTAGTCCTACGCAATATACTTATATTTATATTATTATACTCTAACAACCTTATACCCTTTACCGTATAGTTACCCTAACCACCTCTATAATCTCTAGCAAAATAACCTTATTTTCCGCAATTTATATAAGCCCCTTTTTTAAACTATTCTTCTTATTATAGAGTCTGCCTAAATATTTTCTGCTATTAAGATCCCTGGTTTAACCTCTGCTCTTTAGTCCTATAATTACTTAATCCTTAACCTCTAGGTTTCTATAGTTTCTTATTCTATCTTTTAAATTCTTTAGTACTACTTAGGTCCATTAGCTCTAGTCCGCTATTCTATAATTTATAACTCTACGTTTATTATTACATACTTTACGCCTTATACAACTATAGAACTTTATCTTGCCCTTTTTTAGCTTATTCCCTTTAATAAATCCTATTATTAATCTTTATTAACTAATCTATTAACTCCCTTAAAGTTTCCATATCTTATATTAGGATAATTACGTCCTAGACTTTGGCCTTAAGTCCCTATTTATACTATACCATAAGCGCCTTATTATTCCACTTAACCTATATTATAAGTGTTTAAAACTATATTATATACTTAATTGCTAAAGTGCGTTATACTAGATTCTAAAGCTTTCTTTCTGCCATAGTTATTGCCTCCGGATTTCTAAATATCTATATTAATCTTTCTAAAAACCCGTTCTAGTTAGTAAACATATACCATACTTTCTAATTAGTAGTTGTTATTCTATTTACTTAGATCTTAGTAAGGTAAGGTTTAAACTATTTAAGTACTTTTCCTGTTAGGAACAATCCTGCATATACTACTTGGTCTATACGTGTTACCAACTTCGTTCCTTCTTATATAACCTTAAAGTATATTTATATAAAAAATCCCTTAAGCTTTAACTTCTCTTTTAAGAATCGTTTAATTAATAGTAGCTTAACCTTAGCTACTCTAATTACATTAATTCGGTCTTTAAGTATTTAATTATTATTTGTTAATTAATTAACTATTTCCTATAACTAACCCACCATAACTAGCTATAAATCAGTATCTCTTATACTAGTGTCTCCTCCTAAACCTAAGGTTGTAGCTACCGTAGACGGCGTTATAACTAGTACTTTTAGTGGCATATTATTTGACTTTATTAATACCGTAACTAGGTAGTAAATGTATAACAAAGCCTTATAGGAAATACTATGGTAGACTCGCTAATAGGCTAGGTATATATGTAAATAAAAAGTTAATAATATAATAAGCAGATAATAACTAGTGGAGTAGTCGCCTAATAGATTAACTCTAATTATATTCTAAGATTTACTATGGGGAAAGGAACTATTTAGGTAGGGACTATAGGTCCTTAAATACATATCTATACTCCTAAGAAAGCTATTACTTTATCTACTCTGTCTACTCTATATACTCCGTTATAGATCTTATAGATTATATAGATTATATAGATTATACCATATAACCTTACTTACCATTTCTTGTCACACGTGTAACGGAACCTTATAGCAGGAACTACGGTGGGTTCTATTATTAGGCTAGGTATATAGGTAAGAACAAATCAACAACGTAATAACAACTGGTGGAGTGGTTGCCTAACAGATTAACTCCAATTATATTCTAAGATTCACTACAAGGAGAGAACTATCTACGGTAGGGACTGAGGTCCTTTAAATACACAACCATACTCCTAAGAAATCCTCTCTTGTATATAAGGTACGTGTTATACGTGTTATATATAGCGTATACTGCGTATACTTTATATACTGCGTATAACATTATATGACTCGCTTACCATTCCTTGTTATATGGTTCCACTAAATCTATCCTAGTTTGTGCCTATATTAACTAACTAGCTTCCTGCGACTCTTCTCCAAGTAGTTATAACATTATACTTAAAGCGTCCGTAATACTATCTCCCTTCTCTTTATCTTTGTCCTTAAAGATTTCTAACATCTCCAAGTTGTCTATTAGAGGTGTAATGTCCGTTTAATTAGTCTGGTTAATATCCTTATTTATTATACCTAAAGCTTCTTCTTCTTTATAAGCGCAATGTTATACTCGCACTGTGGCTGCTATACTATTACTTAGTGAGATAATATTATCTCCGTATTCTCGTTGTGCGAAAGTGGGGTTAGTATGTGTTGTAATAGCGAGTCCCTTGTCTTAATAACCCTTATCTTGCTTAGAGTGCACTAAAGCAAACATTTAATCGTCCTATAATATTCGCTTTATTTCTAATGCTAAGTATACGTGTCCTATAACTCTTAATAGTCTTCAAGTTCCCTAAGTAACTTATTATAGGGTTTTGTGTTTAATCTGCCGCTGCGAAGCTTGATGGTAAGCTCTTAAGTGCCTTAGATAAGCTTTATTGTTTATAGAAAGTGGAGTAGAAGGCTGCAGCTGCTTAACAGCGTGCCCTTAAAGCCCGTCTATTGGCCTCTGCCTGTCTTCTTCGTCTTAAATATGTTTATAAGAAGGTCCATTCCAAGGAGTGGAAACTGGTTTAACAGGGTTTATTTAAGCTAGGTAATAAAAGAACTGGCTCTTCTCCTACATGTCACGGCTAGCTTTCCGTGGGAGCGATCCAATAGATCAAGCAGCAATAAGGGGCTATATTATAAATAGACTAAGGTAAGGGCTCGAAGAAAGGGGCGCGGTAGACAACTATGTACATGTTCGGTCGTCGGGGCAACGTTGGGGCAACGTTAATCCATAACCGACGACGCCTCAATAGTAGCTATATAGACGAACCGTCACATCACCCCCCTTTAAGCCAGGAGGATCGCCCTTAATCCTCGTAGTCAGGCTCTCCTTATCCGTCTTGCCCTTCCGTTCTTCTTTGCTTTATTGTCTTCCTCTAAGGGCTCTAGATCTACGTCCTTGTAATACACCTCTAGCCATTGCATTAGCCGTACGGGTGGTCCAGTATCATGGGGTCTCTCGTCATGGAACGCCTTGATCTTATGGGGGGCGCCAATAAAGCCGTCTGCGTTATACTAGGTGTTGTCCAGGTCGTGGCCTACCCAGTTAACCTTATACTGTAGCCTTCTGTGGTAGGTTCTACTAGTAAGGATCTTATTAATCTTATACTCCGGCTCGCTATTAATTAGGATTGGCTTCTCTGGCTCCCTATTCTGGCCCAGTAGGGGGTTATCTAGGTTCTTTCGCAGTTAATCAGTATGGAAGACGTTTAACATCTTTATGTTTAGGGGTAGGTCAATAATATACGAGTGTCCTTTTATGCCTAGAATCTTATAGGACCCTGCGAGCTATCTGTCTAGCTTAGTACTTGGTTGGTTAGTAGCCCAGCCCTTCCTAGTAATATATACTCGATCACCTATTCTAAAGTCTGGTTCGCGATGGTGCCTATTAGCTTGCCTTGTCTGCCACTCTTAGGCCTTAGCTAGATTGTCTCTTGCCCATTTAACTGCGTCCCAGGTCCTACATGCAAAAACTTGAGCTTCTTGTCGTGTTAGCTTCTTACAAGGCGTTAAGGCTGCTCGTATACGTTCCTCCCAGTTAAAGTAGAGCCTTGGCTTAAATCCTAGCTCTAGCTTATATAGTGCAAAGCCAGTAAACTCGTGCGGTAAGATTACTTATACAAAGTCTATATAGGGGAGGAGCTCTGACCAATTATCCTAATAGTGGTTAATAAAGGGCCTTAAGCGTTGGTTAATGTACTGGTTTAGTACTTCCGTATTACTATCAGTTTGCGGGTAACTAGATATAGAGAGCTTTTACTTAACGCCGGTTAGTTTACATAGCTCGTCTATAAAGGCTAAAATAAATTGGGGTCCTTAATCTAATATAACTGTCTCTGGAAGGCCGTACACGCGCCAGACGTGTTGGTAGTACAGGTTTGCTGCGTTAGCTGCGGTAGTAGTTTTATAGCAGGGTAGTAAGAAGGCTCTCTTGCCTAGTTAATTAACAACCATAAAGACGTTGTCGAAGCCCTTTTTATCTATTAGGAAGGACTTAAAATCAAAAGAGACGTGCTGCCAGCAGCATTCACTAATTGGTAGGGGGTGCAGCAGGCCTAGGGTTTTATCGCGGGGTATATAGGTCCTCCTATAGGTCCTATAGTTTCTTACATAGGTATCGCAGTCTGAGGGTAGCCCTGGCCAATAGTATTGATCTGCCACAAGTTTCCTAGTCTTCGTCTTGCCTGGGTAAGCAGTTACCTAGCGGGAGTGTACCTCTACAATAAGGTAGATATGGAGGTAGTTAATATTAGGGACCATTAGCTTGCCAAAGCGGGTTAGTAGTCCTTTTTAGAGTTTCCAGCCCTTCTGGTCTTACTCGGCTAGCTAATGTAGCCTTACTAGCAACTCGCTAGTTCAATTAGCCTAGAGGATCTAGTTAACCAGCTCATATAGTTCCCATTCATAATTTGCTGCAGTTGGGGGGTCCTTGGAGGTTGACTCTAGTGTAGCAATCATAAGGGCGGGGTTAATCAGGTATATAGTACATACGGCTACGTCCTTCTCTTTCTGCGTCTTTAGGTCCTTTTGCTTTCATAATAGGGTATTAGCCACTATATTTGCCGTGCCTGGCCTATATATGATCTGCATATGGAAATTAGCTAGTAGGTCTACCTAGCGGGCTTACCATAGACTTAGTAGCCTCTTAGTTATAAAGTACTCAAGGGCTTAATAATCTGTAATTACCACAAAGGGTGTACATTGGAGGCCGATAAGGTGACCTTACCATTCCTATAGGCCTCTTATTACCGCTAGCATCTCCTTGTCATGGATCTCGTACCGCATCTCTATAGGGGACATTGTCTTTAAGAAGAAGGCTACTGGCTTCCAGGTCCTATTGTCTTGCAGCTAGTTTAGCACCCTAGCTACTACTCCATCACTCACATCCGTCTCCATACGGGTGTCTTAGAACGGTGAGTAGTGCTTAATTACGCTGCCAGATAGCATAAGGGCCTTGACTTACTTAAAGGCTTTAAGCTCTTCCTCCCCCAGCGGGTGCCATGCTCCCTTCTTTATAAGCTTACTAAGCGGTCGTGCAACTCGGCCGTAATCCTTTAAGAAGGCCTGGTAGAAGTTACAGAATCCTAGGAAGGATTATACCCCTTTTATAGAGATAGGGGGTTCCTAATCCTTAATTATAGATAGCTTATTAGTGTCTATAGCGACCCTGTTAGTACTAATAACGAAGCCTAGGAACTTCGTCTTAGTAACATTAAACTCGCTCTTTTTAATATCCGCTTGTAAGCCTACCTCTTAAAGCTTCTATAGGACCTTCTTAACATAGACCTTGTGCTCTAGCGGGTCGTCTGAGTAGATTAGAATATCGTCTATATAGGCTATACAGAAATCGTCCAGGTAGTTAAAAAGGACGTTATTAATAAATCTCTAGAAGGACGCAGGGCCGTTACACAGTCCAAAGGGTACAATATAGTACTTATATAATCCGTACCTTGTATAGAAGGTGGTTAACTCCTCTACTTCTTCCTTTAGCTGTATATGGTAGAAGGCCTGCCGAATGTCTAGCTTAGTAAAGATCTTAGCTCTTAATAGCCTAGTCAACGTCTCCTCAATTAATAGTAGCGGGTAGCGGTCCTTCTTAGTAATTGTATTAAGCTTTTAAAAGTTAATATAGAATCGCTACCCCCCTCCTAGCTTCTTAGCAAATAGGACCAGAGCTATAAAGGGTGCATCGCTTAGTACAATAAACCCCTTCTATAGGTGCTCCTGTAGGTAGGCCTTAACTAGCTCTAGCTATTCTAATAATATATTATACAGCGGGCTAGGGGCTAGTTCTCTGCTACTGCTTTTAAGAACAATATCATAGTCTACCCCCTCGCGATGCGGTGGTAGCATATTAGAGGTAGCTTTTAAGAAACTGTTAGCGTACTCTTAATAGGGCTGTAGTAGCTTTTTATAGATAAGCCGGCGGAGTTCTTCCTTGTCGTCTGGTAGCGCGTCCTATCCCTTCTTGTCCTCTATTAGTTGGTCTATCTCGTAGAGGCTAGTATATCCAATTACTACGTCCTTACGCTTCGCTCCTTGTAGGAAGTTTCTTGCCTTAAGTAGCGCGATGTCTGCTGCTCTAAACTCCCTAGTAGATGAAAGCCTCCTTGCTCTTGGCTTTAATAGTAAAGCTGGCCTAGGGTAGAGCTGGTCTTTTATTTTCCTAATCGCATCTTGGGTATCGATCTTCCAAGTATGCCTATAGTCGTACGAGGTCCGCTTGGCTTGCTTTGGCTTAGCCTATCCCTCCAGCTTAATTTTAGTAGAGGACTTCTTCTCTTAAAGTTCACTAATCGCGACTGTACGTTTAAGGATGCGTTAGGGGGTAGACTTGGACTCTTAATCTAGCAGTGCGTCTCTTTAATCTGCGTCTCTCTGGTAATCCTCGTTGATTGGCAGGGGTAGGAGCTCCTTTCTTGGTATAATTATGTCCTGCCTGCCATGGTAGTTCCTCTTGGTTTGCTATACCAAGGCCTAGCACTTATAATTAATAAGGGCCCTAGTCTTCTTAAACCACCTACAACTAATAAGAAGATCGTGGCGGCCTATATCACAGAATAGGAACCACGTGGGGACTCGTCGGCCATCTATAACTAGGTTAGCCCTAAAGAGCTGTCTAATTATATCTGTCTGCTAATTGTTATGGCTAGATACGGCAACTCCTCGTCCCTTAATCCTATAGAACTTTGGTTATAGTCGTTGCTCGATAATCGGCCGTAGCTTATAGTGTATAAAGGCTTCTCCGCCCGCGCCAGAGTCGAGCAGGCTTACTATATTAAGAGCTACGCCACCTAGCGCAATCCTGCATAGCATTATAAGGGCTGCGCCTCCTAAGATCTCCTTTAGCTGTACGGGCGCTGTATTAATTGCTCCAATCTGCTCTAGGTAGAAGACTTCTCCTAGAGCTGCTTATTTTCCGACTCCGCCAAGTCAGTAACTATCTCGTATTCTTCACTTTGGTTAATTGCTTTAGCTTCCGTCTTCTTTGGCGCTATATAGTTATTGGAGTAGTGCCCTTGCTTGCCATAGTTAAAGCAGGTAACTGGCGCTTTTGCGGCTAGTGCTAGAGTCAGAGGCTGCCGGGAAGAGGGGGGACCTTTAGTCTCTTTAGCGCCCCTAGTGGAAGCTCTCTTACTAGCCTAGGCTGCTCTGCGGTTACTTCGTTCCTTGCCTGTCTGCTTTAGACCTTAGGCGTACTGTTAGGCAGTCTTGCAATAGGCCTAGAAGCTACAGTCTTCGTCTACCACCTTGACTTCTATTTGGACGCGTAGGCTGTTATAAAGCTTATTGTAAAGCTCCTCTTTCCACTAATCTTGTGGCATCCTTGAGATATTTGCTAGCCGTACGAAGTTAGATTAGAAATCGTTGAAGTCTCCTAGGTACGGCATCTTGAGGCTTTTAAGCTCCTGCTGGGCCTTAATGCGGCAATCTGGGTCCTTAAAGACGTTCTCTAGGAACTCAAGTACTTCTTTACTAGTAGGGTTGCGTTCCGTATCGCGCTCTACCTCTAGGTAGGGTAAGAGGTAGTTATAAGCTTTGCCTCCTATATATGTCTTAATATACGCTACTTTTGCATCCTCTTCCTAATCTGGGTTGTCTTGATAGAACCAGTCTGCATTAGATTAAAGCTTGTTTCGTATATAGCCGCTCTAGGCGCGATAGGTAGGCTCTTTCCCATCTATTAGCATAGGTGGGTCTGGAAACTTTGCCATACGTCCTAAACCCATAACACTGCTTATCTGAGAGAGTGGTATCCCTTCTCATATCGTCTGTAACGGTGTGCTTCCTCGCTCGCTGTCTTCCCGATCTGGGGCTTATATAGTGACCTTGCGGCCCATCCTTAATATCTTCCGATTGGCCTCGCGGAGCTCGTCTGTCCTGTTGTCTAGGTGCTCCTTAAGCTCCGCTATCTTTGCCTTAGCCTCCTCTTTTCCATCTAGGGCCTCGTGCGCGTGGTTATTTGCGAGACGCTATAGCATAGCGACCTACTGTTCCAACGCCTTCCTTTGTATTCCCTGGAGCCTTAGCTCCTCTACAAGTTCGGTTATAGGTATCTCGGCCAGGCTCTAGGTAGTCGCGGCTGTGAACTCCCTCTTGGTCTCTATCTTAAAGTATATAGGGTTCTCGTCATCTTCTGACTGTGTTATAAGGCGGTCCTATTTGCTCTTTATATCGTCTGAAAGCTCTGTCTCACCATAGTACGGTTAGAGCTCCGGCGGCTCAAGTGACGCGTCTACGGGTTCCTCACGTGCTGCCAGCGTTGGGTTGGTAGCTATCTCTAGCGCGCTAGGCCTTAACGCGCTCCTTTTTACCATAGTATCTCTTTTGCTTTCTCAGGCAACTCTTGCCACTAAGATTATAATTAGGGTGATCCTTTTAATCTAATTACTGCAGTCTCTTCTTTTAGCTGCTTAATCTGCTGTCGCAATTGCCTGCCTCAAGCAGGGCTTAGTGGGTTGGTTAGTCTGTAGTCGTGGTGGTAGAACTGGCTATACGTTTAACCGTTGGACCTAGTATTATGTCGCCTCTACAGGCCAATTGGGGTGGACCTTAGTCTAATGTCACGGCTAGCTTTCCGTGGGAGCGATCCAATAGATCAAGCAGCAATAAGGGGCTATATTATAAATAGACTAAGGTAAGGGCTCGAAGAAAGGGGCGCGGTAGACGACTATATACATGTTCGGTCGTCGGGGCAACGTTAGGGCAACGTTGATCCGTGACCGACGACGCCTCGATGGTAGCTATGTAGACGAACCGTCACACTACAAGGGAAACAACTTTAAGTAGCTTAGTAATTGCTCCTCTTAGGTCCCCCTTAGGTAACTCATTCTTTAGTAATCCTTCTTTATTAATATTGCCTAACCTGCTTTCTTCTAATACTCCTATACCTTTCCTATAGCGTTCTCTAGGTTGCTTAGTAGTTTCTAGGTAGTCTTACTATAGCCTATCTACTTTACTTTATACTATATTTTGTTATCTATATCCTTGTAACTAATAATCTTTAAAACTTGCTATTTGTCTTCCTCTTATCCTCTATACGTGTCTGCCTTATAGACTAGTGGCTTAATATTCCCATATACTGGATTTAGCATTGCGATATGTTATATAGGGTAGATTTTCATTTTAGCTAGTAGGTTTAACTTATACATAACCAATAAAATTTTTTACTTAATTTTGAAAGGTCCTAGTCTAATATAGTCTAACTTTTTGCTTAGTTATTAACTCTTGAAATTTTTATATAGTAGCCATACTTTATCCTCTTCCTTAAGATCTGGTCCCTTAGATCTTTTAGTATTATAATACCTTTTTATTTATTTTTATACTAGTTTAGCTGTTTCTTTAACGTCTATATAAAGATTCATTAACGTCTCTATTCTTTGTTTAGCTGTGCTACTTGTCTTTTTTGCTTAATGTGGTAATAACGATGTTTTTAGCTTATATCCGTAATTCGCCTTAAATAGTGATATCCCCATTCCTTCTTATGGTGTTATATTATATGCAAACTATGTAACTGGTAATAACAATACCTAATTATTTTGTGCGTAATTAATATAATACCTTAAATACTACTCTAGTGTCTAGTTTAGTCTTTCTGTTTATCTGTCCATTTGCGAATAATACGCTATAGATATTACTGCGCAAACTCCTTATTTTACCAGAAATACTTTCTAAAATGCTGCTATAAATCTTAGATCTCTATCTAATATAATCTTGTTTAGTGCTCTATATCTTATAAATACTTCTTTTATATAGATTCTAGCAACATCTTCTACTAATATCTCTTTAGTGCATGCTATAAAGTATCCCTACTTTGTTAGCTTATCTACTATTACTAAAATTATGTTATAATCTTGTCCTATAATAGGATCTCTTAACTTTAGTAACTTAATAATAAAGTTCTATAATATAACCTTCTATGGTCTTCCTGGTATCTTAATAGGTTATAGCCCTCCATACGGCTTATACCTTGTTGGTTTGTTTCTTTAGCAATCTAGATATTTCTTTATAACTTATCTTACTAGTCCCCAGATTTCTTAAATAATGTATTCTTCTTAAAGTCTTAATACTAAGCCTATAGCTCTGTTATATCCTTGTGTTATTCCCTTATAGAATTCCTTAATAAATTCTTCTGCGATAGACTTAGGTATATACATTACTTCTTTATTTTTGTATTACTTTAAGTCTAGATCCTTTACCTATGCTTCTTAGATTTTTTATATCTAATTACTTTCTAGTGATTTATAGATCTAACTTTCCTTAGTTACTGTAATCTTTAGATAATTATACCTAATTAATCTGTTTTAATCCTTTCGCAATAAAGCTCCTGACAGCTTTTTATTACTTTATAGTTTAGCCTTTTTGCTTAGAGCGTCTACTTATGCGTTGTTTATACCCTTGGTATACTAAATTTTAAAATGGTATTCTATAAGCATTTCCGCCTATCTAACCTGTCTTTGGTTAAGTTCCTTTGTTATTAGGAATCCTATAAGGTTCTTATAGTCCGTCTTAACTATAAATGGTTTCTTTGTGCCTTATAAAAATGCTCTCTATTCCTTAAGTGCTATAACTATACCTAGCAACTCCTTGTTATAGATGTTATAGTTTAACTCTAGTGGTATTATCTTTTAACTATAGTATGCCACTAGGTGCCATCTATCTTAATATTTCTATATAAAGTATACCCCTAGTGTAAAGTCTAATGTATCTGTTTCTATAACCATCTCTAGACCTAGTTAATAGATCTTAAGAACTGGCTCCTAAAAAAACAACTCTTTAATTCTCTTAAATAGTTTTTATTACTCCTTTCCCTATACCCACAGTTCTTCTTTCTTTGTTAACTGCGTAAATAGCTTAATATCCTTTAACTATTACGCTACGAACCTTCTATAGTAATTATAAAACCCTAGGAACGATCTTAACTATATAATATTCTCTAGTTCTTGCTAATTTACTATAGCCTCGATCTTCTTTAGATCTATACTAAGTTGTCCTAGTTTAATAATAAATCTAATAAAATTAGTCTTCCTGGTAAAGAACTCGTATTTCTTAATTGCTACTGACATCTATTCTTCTTGTAGCCTTTTTAAGACCTATTTAATGTATTCTCTATATTCTTCCTTGTTCTCTAAGTAGATAATAATGTTATTAAGGTATACTATAATAAATTTATCTAAGTGTTCTCCTAATATACTATTAATTTGCTTTTAGAACGTTGCTAGTATGTTTATAAGCCCGAATTGTATAACTAATAGTTTATATAGTTCTTTCTTTGACCTAAAGGCTGCCTTCTATTTGTCGCCTTTTTTAATCCTAATCTAATAGTACGCCTATCTTAGATCTATCTTTATAAAGATCTTTACGTTACCTATTCTGTCTTGGATTTCGCTAATTAAGGGTAAAGGATATCTATCCTTTCTAGTAATGCTGTTTAACTATCTATAGTCTATACACATCCTAAGTTTTCCGTTTTTCTTTAGGATGAATAGTACTGGATATCCTGCTAATAACTATAATGGTCTAATATATCCCTTTTATAAGTTCTCCTGGATAAACTCCTTAAGCGCTACTAACTCTATTTTAGTAAGCTTATAGATTAGAAAGAACTTTAGACTTATTCCCTTTTCTAATTCTATCTTATAGTCCTATGCTATATGCTTTAATAGCTTTTTACTTTCTAGTAACTATAACTTTTTACCATACTTGTAGTATCTCTTTGGTATATAACTTAAGCCTCGCTCAGTCTCTTTATATATCGCTCCAACTTGGTACTATACCAACTTAGTTTACTGTCGCACTTTGCGCCATTATATATCCTTAATATTGACCTAACCTATAACCCAATCGATCTTTGGATTATACTTCTGTAATTAAGGCATTCCTAGTATCGCCTTATCCTGTCCTAATAGTAGGATATTAAAAGACATTCTAACTGGTCTCCCTTTAATAGTTATCTAAATAGGTCCTATTTTAAGATTAATAATGCCTCCTTTATAGGCTATCTAATCTTCTAAAATTATTATAAGTGGATATAGGTGTTCCTTTTGTCTGTATAGTAACCCTATCCTTTCTACTACCTTTAGTAATATGTGGTTTCTAGTTACTCTAATATTTACTAACGCTTTAAACTACTAATCTTGCCACTTGGCTCTTAAATTTAGGTACTAACCTTAAATTCCTTTAAGGGTCTAAAGCTCTAATACTGGTTCCCTCTAGTCCTATACGCCTCCCCTTTTTCCTAACTATTGGCTGCTAGATCCTGCCTATACTTAGTTTAACTTTGGCTAATACTTAGTTTATTTCTTTTCTTTTACATACTATAGACAAGTGTTCTCTGGGCACTCCTACCACTATTATTTATCTAGGTATTCTTCCATAAGGAATCTTCCTAGTTAAAGTGTTAAGTCTCCTTAACCTTGTACTTCTACTAGGTGCCAACTATATATATACTTAGCATTTCTAAACCGCTTTTCTTCTGGTGCCTAATATATCCTTACTAGGTACTTCCAGTTCTTATCTTTAGGTGCTCTATATATATTATATATATTATCCACATAAGCTATCCATGATAGTGTATAATACGCTATATATTTTAGGTTAACTCTTAGTTTGTCTTTATCCTTAAGTTTAAACCTATACCTAGTTAACCTAACCACTGGTATCTCTGCTATAGGTACTAAAATTTATTGCTTACTTCTCTAGTCCCTAAATCCTTCTTCTAGGTTCCTTAACATTATAATTAATACTCCTTTAATATAACTTATACGTTTCTCTGTAATAGGTTAGTCTTAGACAACTTTTTTGTTTAACTACATATAAAAGTCTTCCTATTTGTCACTATGTTGTTGCCTATACCACTTTCCATACAACTGGTTTAGTGTATATGGTTTATCCGTTAAAAAGTACCTTGTTATCGCTATATTATAATATCCTTTAGTATATCTTTCTTTAAACCTAGTTAGAATATCTAGATCCTCTTCTTGTTTTAGTTTATCTAACTACTTTACCCTAGGTATCCCTGCACTTGGCCTATTAGTAACTCTTTATATAGGTACTCTATTCCTTATATAACCTGGCATAGCTAACCTCTTGTCTAGCTTTTGCTTTTGCTATGTAATAATTTTTATCCTAAACTTATCTATAGTTTCTTATTTTCTGCGTCTTATAGTTGGATCTTTATAGTTATCTTACTTTTTAATCCTGGTATTAACTATTTAATCTTTAGGCTAAACACTATATTTACCTAGAATTGTTAACATTCTTATTTATTCTCCAAACTTGTAGTTCTTGAACTTGCGTCCTATACTTATTTATTTATTACTAAACTAAGTTACTACCCTTTCCTATTAGTTTTTATCTGTTATAGGTTCTTAGGTGTATTTTATCTTATCTTAAGAATCTTAAGCTTCTCTTATCTCTACTTAAGAATCTTAAGCCTATGGCCTTTTGCCTTTATTAAGTAATAAGCTAGCACTAGTAGTTATCTACTTACTTAGTTTCTTCTAAACGTTGCTCCTATTATTTTGTGAAGCGATGGAAATTATATCTAATGGTGTTATAATACCCGTTACTGAACCTTGTTTTATAATAGTCTTAGTCTCTACTTTTGTTTTAACTTCTTTAAGGTTTATATGCTCTTAGTAAGCTGCCTTTATTACCTTATTATTGGTAAATACTTTATCTTTGTTAGATTTATTATCTTTAATATCCGATCTATAAGCTGGTTTATTAGTTCCTTTAAACTTAAATAACAATAGCTCCTATAGCTAATAGCTTGTGCCGTACTTAGCGTCCTTATAAATTTAGTATGCGTTGTTATAATAATATACAAAACTATTAATTAAACACTCTTTTATTTCTTATAGCGCACTATTATCCCTTTATATATATGTGCTGTCTGCTAGCCTAGTTCCCTTTACTGTGTAGTTACTCTAACCACCTCTATAGTCTCTAGCAAAATAACCTTGTTTTCTATAATTTATACAAGCTCTATCTTTAAACTATTTTTCTTGCTATAGAGTCCGCCTAAACGTCTTCTGCTGCTAAGATCCCTGGTTTAGCCTCTGCTCTTAGGTCCTTTAATTACTTAATCCTTAACCTCTAGATTTCCATAGTTTCTTTTCCCACCTTTAGGTTTCTTTGGTACCGCTTAGGTCCATTAGCTCTACGCTATTCTATAGTTTTTAACTCTATGTCTATCGTTGCGTACTCTACGCCTTATACAACTATAGAACTCTGTTTTACCCTCTTTTAGCTTGTTCCCTTTAATAAATTTTATTATTAATCTTTATTAACTAATCTATTAACTTTCTTAGAGTATCCGCATCTTTTATTAGGATGATTGCGTCCTAGACCTTAGCCTTAAGCCCCTATTTATACTATACTATAAGCGCCCTATTATTCCACTCAACCTATATAGCTAGTGTTTAAAACTGTGTTATATACTTAATTGCTAAAGTGCGTTGTACTAAGTTCTAAAGCTTTTGTTCCGCTGTAGTTGTGGCCTCTAGGTCTCCAAATATCTATATTAGTTATTCCGCAAACCCGTTCTAACTGGCAAATATATACCATACATCTTGGTTAGTAGTTGTTATGCCATTAACCTATATTTCTATAAGATATGGCTTAAACCACTTAAGTGCCCTCCCTATTAGGAACAATCCTGCATAGGCTACTTAATCTAATAATATTGCTAACTTCACTCCTTCCTATACTACCTTAAAGTGCATTTGCGTAAGAAATCCTTTAAGCTTCAACTTTTCTCCTAAGAATTGTTTAATTAAAGGTAGCTTAATCTTTACTGCTTTAATTCCATTAATGCGTTCTTTAAGTATCCTATTATTGTTTTATAAGTGATTAACTATTTCCTATAACTAACCTCGCGTAACTACTTAAGAATCCCCATCGTCTATACTGGTATCTCCTGGTCCTAAGGTTGTGGCTATTGCCAACGCCGTTATAACTGGTGCTCTGGGTGGCATATTGTTCGACTTTATTTAATACTATAACCTTGGTAGTAAATGTGTAACGGAACCTTATAGCAGGAACTACAGTGGGTTCTATTATTAGGCTGGGTATATAGGTAAGAATAAATCAACAACGTAATAATAACTGGTAGAGTGGTTGCCTAATAGATTAACTCCAATTATATTCTAAGATTTACTACAAGGAGAGAACTATCTACGGTAGGGACTAAGGTCCTTTAAATACACAACCGTACTCCTAAGAAATCCTCTCTTGTACATAAGGTACATGTTATACGTGTTATACATAGCGTACACTACGTATACTTTATACACTGCGTATAATATTATATAACTTGCTTACTATTCCTCATCATATGGTTCCACCGGATCCATCCTAGTCCGTGCCTATATTAACTAACTAGCTTCCTATAACTCTTCTCCAAGTAGTTATAACATCGTACTTAAAGCGTCCGTAACAACACGGCTCCACTAGTTTTATCCTAGACCGTGCCCTTACTAACCAACTAGCTTCCTTTAACTCCTCTCCAAGTAGTTGTAATATCGTACTTAAAGCGTCCGTAACAATACGGTTAAAATCCACCCTATATTCTATATATTAGTTCTTTACCCTACTACCCCTATATTAGACGCCCTACCTAAACAGATTTAAGACCCTCCCCTATTAGTTAAAGTGGATAGTAAGAATAAGTACCTTGTTAAAAGAGTTAATAATATTAAGTATAATAAACGGAAACGTAAATGTATATACCTTATAAATTAGAGAGGCTTTACTAAGCTCTTATAGGAACCCGTTAACTCTATAGGATTTATATAAGCTATAGAAGACTTTTATAAACTTAACCTAGAACTATTACAGCCCCATTTTACAGAAGCTTAAATTTAAATAGGGGGTACTGTTACGGGACACCTTTATAACGCCTTATATATATTTACCTGTTTCTACTAATGTAGTAAAAAGAGACCAACTATAAGACGGTAATTTAACGGCAATCTGTCGCATTCTGCTAGGACCGCTCCTTAAACCCTATTCTACTTTGTATATATATTAACTAAGCAACCAAACTAACAATATATATCCTTTCTTCCCGTTTCCTTACATTCTCTCCTTATATAATATCTTAACTTTATTATACAGTTTATGTATATAGCTTAACAATATCTACTTCGCTATATATTATTACCACTTATACTTATTCCGTAACACAGTGTCGGTTAAAGTAGGGTTCTTTTATACGGTCCTCTAGTTACGTAACCGCAAGTTCTACTAGGTTCTGCTAAGTTCTACCAGCCAAGTTCTACCGTTTTCTGCCAGTGCTATAATATTACCCCCCCCCCCCCCCCCTTTTAATAAAGCCTGCCCTTAGGCTTTATATATCCATATTATACCTATAGGGCGTTCTTATCTTTATATTCTTTTAGTAGCTTATTATCTTCGCTATACTAGTACTCTATTTACTTGTCTAGGTACTTTAGGGGCCCTAGTTTATTAAGGTAACAGCTATAGAATTCTTAAAGCTTATAGGGACTGCTAATAAAGTTTTATATAGGGTACTAGATAAAATCTAGGTCATAGCCTTTCTAATTAACGCGGTACTTTAATATTCTCCTTACTAGCTTATAGGCTAGTATTTCTTTAATTTCCTATTTATTGTTACTATTAACTTAAATTAGTAGGGGAGGTTTATTCTTTTGCCTAGGCAATAGGTTGTTTATAGCTTTTTATAGTTTATCTAGTAAGAATTTAGAGTAGACCTTAATCAAATCCGGGAGCTTTACTTTATATAAGTTGCCTATCTTCTTAAGGACCTTATATAGTCCTACTATCTAATAGTCTAACTTATGGCTAGGCCATTCTGTCTTCCAGTTCTTTATTATTACCCAGACCATATCGCCTACAGTAAAGTTAGGCTCGCGCCTATACTTATTTGCCTACTATTTTATTAATTTCTAGACCTTTTCTAGGTTTATACAGGCTACTTTTTAGGCTTCTTCTAAGTGTTTAGCGTAATACTAGGCTTCCTTATAAGATAGTTTTTCGCGTATAGTTTGTGGCCCTTCTATTCTTTCCCGGTTAAAGCTTATATAGGGTAAATACCCCATTTTTAGCTAGATAGGTGCAAATACTATAAAGTTATAGAGTAGGGTAGCCTAGGCGTAGTCCATTAGAGGTAGCAGTTCGGCCTAATTATCCTAAAAGTAGTTAATAAAGGGTTAGGGTCTCTAGTCTAAATACTAGTTTATAATCTCCGTCTAGCTATCTGGCTAGGGGTGGTATACTATAAAAAGCTTTAGCTTAATGCCTAGGATCTAGGTAAACTTATTCTAGAAAGCCAATATAAACTATAGCCTATAATCGGATATAATAGTATCTAATAGTCTGTAAATTTAGTAGACGTAATAGCTATATAGTTAGGCCGCCTCTTTAGCATTAACATTCTTATAATAAGGGATTAAAAACGGGCGCTTGCTAAAGCGGTTAACTATAACCATAGCCATATTATATCCGTTACGGTCTATAGGTAGCTTATAGAAATCTATAGAGATATACTATTAGGGGCGCTCTAGTATTAGGAGTGGTTTTAATAGTTCTAGGGTCTTGTCTTATAGAATTATAGACCTATAGTAATTATTACAGTTTTGTACATAGCGATTAATATCTATAACTATTTTAGGCCAGTAGTAATAGTCGCTAATAATCTTACGGATCTTATTTTTTCTAGGGTAGGCCGTAGAGATTTAAGTATATGCTTTGGCAATAAGCTAGGTCCGTAAATTTTATTCCTCTACTACTACTAGCCATTTATAGTGCTTAAGTAGTCTATTTTTAAGGGACTATAGGCTAGTAACGCCCTTTATCTTTTTATGGTACTCCTATAGAGAAGGGGCCATATAGTTTACCTATAGCAGTTTATTAATAAGGTTAAGATCCGTAGGGTTAATAGGATATATTTCGGCGTCTAAAGAGTCTGTATTTAGTTCTGCCTATATCTAGGGGTTAAGGTGCTTTGGTTATAGTAGCGCCTAGGTGCATAATAAGATCTTTACAGCTGTTTGGTTATTTATGTCCTGTTTACGCCTTATAAAAGCGTCTACACAGTTAGTGGTGCCTGGCCTATATATAATTAGGAAGTTAAACTAAGATAGGGTGTCCGCCTAGCGCGCCTATTAGGCCGTAAGGGCTTTTATTATTATAAAATACTCTAAGACCTTATAATTAAAAACTACTTAAATAGACTTAGGGATGCCTTCTAGTTGGGCTCGCTAGTGCTAAAAGCTAGAGATAATAACTAGCATTTCTTTGTTATAAATTGGGTAGTTTAGCTTAGCATCTACTATAGTCTCTAAATAGTAAGCAATAGGATAACCTCTAGGACCTCCAGGATAATAATAATAAAAAAACCTAAATTTTAAAATTAATTAATAATACTTTGGTATTTGCAGCTAGTTTAAAATTTTTAAAAATTAATTTAATTGTGTTTAAATTAATCCTTTCTGCCTACTGCCTATATCTGTTATAGGAGCTCTATAAGGGGGGAGCCCCTCTCGCGAAGGCTCTAAATCGTCGATTAGCGGTATTCCCGACAATCCGCTGGCCGTGTACTGATTTCCTAACTAGGCCTAGTGCGTGCGTGCATACATGCCTGCCTGCCTGCCTGCCTGCCTGCCTGCCTGCCTACCTATCCTGCCTATCCTACCTACCTATCCGTCCTGCCTGTCCTACCTGTCCGCGCCTACCTATCTGTGCCTACCTGTCTATGCCTACCTATTTATATCCGTCTATAGTGTCTAATTCAATTTAGGGGAGAGGTCGGCCCGATTAAATGCTCTAATTAATTTAATTTAATTTGGTAATGGGCTAATATTAAGGCTCTAGTTCGATTTAATTAATCAATTAAACTGTTTATAGGTTCGCTGGCTAGTAGTTTAAACAGTTGTCGTCTGGTTTTGGCGACAATTATCTAGTTCTAGGGACAGTTATCTGTTCTAGCGACGGCCGTCTATTCTGGCAACGATGGTTAGTTCTGGCGACGGTGGTTAGTTCTGGCGACAGTAGTTAGTTCTAGCGACGGTGGTTAGTTCTAGGGGGTAGTTAGTTCTAGGGACGGTCGTCTATTCTGGGGACGGTCGTCTATTTTAGCGACGGTCGTCTGTTCTAGGGCGGTCATCTACAGCCTGTTGCACGACCAGCTTCCCCCCCCCTTAAAAAAAAAAGTTGATTTCGCTTCGGTACGCGGGCTCACCAAATCGCCACCAACTGTACATAGTAATTGTAGCGAACGCATGTGCCTTCACACAAGGACCTTTTTGGTTGCCATGGAGAACCGCCTTGGTTGGCCGGGAGAACCAAATTGAAGACGTACGCTTCTTCCTCTCCCCCTTAACTACCCCTCCCGTTGTGGCCGCCAAAACGCGAGTACAACGCTGTCTCTGCAGAGAGGTC
>Ga0307507_10000786_pt1 | contig 70125 bp, 74 predicted proteins | sample 7_EM_MG_FD_207223 | JGI IMG/M metagenome (GOLD analysis project Ga0307507, IMG submission 207223) | Populus trichocarpa ectomycorrhiza microbial communities from riparian zone in the Pacific Northwest, United States - 7_EM | ecosystem: Host-associated > Plants > Roots > Unclassified | place... | reverse complement strand
TGATTGTTGCCACTTGTGGTTCACCAGACACGGCACTTTATCGCAAAATGATGTTTTCACTCAAAACTCTATAATCGGGGTGATTATTGAGGTTTCGTGTTGCAACCAGACGCACCCTAATCAATCAGACTGCTATACGAGGAAGGATTGCCGTAGCAGTGTCGGAGTACAGATGAGTCTTGCTAGCGTGCTTCAACATTCCCTTCGCACGACTTCTCTGATACCTCCTCCTTCCATGACAATGGGTATTTCCACTTGCTCTGCACCTTCATGAAGGTGATCAGTGCTGCATATTCCTCCGCTGTAAAATCCGTATCACTGATGATAATGGTTTTGCGACGCTTACACCAAGGGAAAAGTAGGCCAAAATAGATAGATTTGACACAAGCGGCAACATCCTCAAGAACAAGTCCACGGGCTTGCACTTCCTCATGAAGAACTTTGGTGAATTCTGGCTGGTCAGCGAGCTCGTAAATCCCTCCCTCGTGATCCATCCCCCAGGGGACCAATCTTTGATTTTTAGCCAGCATTATAATCTCCTCTGTACCAATATATTAGTAATAACCCGATAAGTATTCATTAGAATTAAATACCTATCGCATCATGGATCCCAATGCGCCTCTCTACTCTCACCCTTTCGGCTTTTTCTCTCATAAGAGCGGACTATAAAGAAATTAGAAAATAGCATGGAAATCATAACAGGGGACCCTACTGTAAGGTTCTGAATTTCAACACTTTTCCTCTGAAGCTCCTGTTCCTGCTCTTGAGAGTGTTTGAGCCACCAGTCATCAAGTCTTTGGAGCTCTTTATTGGGCCCCGCCTGAGGCCTGGTTTCAAGCCTGTCTTCAATCTTGGGCACATACTTGTTTGGACCTTGCTTGTCCTCAGGGATTTCGGGTTGCACCCCCATATTCTCGCACTTGTGTGCCATCATCGATAGGTTCTGATTATATGGTGCTTATGTGGCGGCCTAAGGGATAGAGTGTGAGCCTGTAGGAGGATTGAAACCGGGAAGCACAGAGCATCTTGAACAGGCATATTTAAGGTAAAATGTCGGATGTGACGATAGAGGACACCTGGCAGCAGAAGGGAAAACCCTTATGCGGTGGAGAGAGATGATCCTCGATTGTGCAGTTTATCTAGGACTGCTGTGACTGCTGTGCGAGTTTAGCCCTGCAATCCCCACTCTCATTAGTGGCCTAATGGGAACAATGCTCATCTTTGTCGACAACCAGGTCCGTCACATCCGTTCCCGTCCTGCCATACTAGGCCCTGGAAGGGCAGATCGCTGCTCTCTAGACCTTGATGAGGAGAAGCTCCGAATCGACGACCTCAGGTACCATATGGCCCAGCTACAGCAAGATAAGCTATGAGTCAATGGCTTAAAGTTAGCTTCGGCCCTGGCTTCCCCAAAACACTCCACAACACCCCTATCGACACCCCAACGACACTTTTCTTCTCGTTTTGCAAAAGACTCCTATAATAAGAAAGCTTCCTATTATTCCAACCACAGTTACAATGCCATCAGGGGCTGGCGGTTAGCAATTGAGGGCTCCAAAGTATCCTGCTTACTGACTTGGTCTTTTTAAATTCTTCAGCTCTCTTCACCGCACACGGCCCTGCCTTGGCACTCTTTTGAGTGGCTTCCGAAGGCTAATCATAGTCATGCTGCAGGCATAGTAGCGCCACCGCAAGGCCTGTCGTGCCCCGCCAGACCTAAACCTAGAACAAGGAGTTACTACTCCCAGTCTCTGCTCTCGAACAGCGAGTCGCTCCTAATCGTGAAATATTCCTGGTAGTAGAATGCTGCATTAGAAGCGTTGAGGAGCGCGGGCAACGGGAAGCCCACATAGTATGGAGGAGCACTGAAGTGTGGACGCGCGTGGGCGGGGTAGGGATGGCCTGGGTGGGATTGGTGGGAGAGAAGGATGGCGCAGAAGGTGGGCTTTTATTTTATTTTATTTTCTATAGAATCACTAAAGGCTAATAATAATGTATAAGTTTTAAAGTGATTTCCAGGCCATCACCAGAGGCCTTTCACAAGCTATGAGAAGCCGATAGGGTAGGTTAGTGCTAAAAACCATTACAATTCAACGCTCAATTATCCAAACATCTAGTATAATACAAACAACACGAACACTGCTCATCCCAACCTTTTCCCAGCCCGCCAGAGAGCCCCACGAGGCCACCCCATCTATTCTCAATAACCTGTGAGTAATGCTGTTCCAGCCCAACTCACCCTAACTTACCGGTAGTCCACATTAATAAGAATGGTAATGACGATCTGAAGCATATTTTATAACAGTGCCATGCAGCGAATCCTCACAGGGGGGGGAGAGCACCTAGCGCGAAGAAGACAACACACTATGATAATACAAAGCACTAGAATAAAGGCCATACATAGATCCATCCACTTTTGCGCCCAACTCTCCCTCCCAAACAAAGTAAGTTTATGTGGTATCGTATTCACGCGAATACGTATGTTTAAGTAACATATCAGCACCAGACGTCGAATCCCAAACTCCCAATCAGAAAATCACCAGCGATACAACCAATCTTCCCGCTCGTCCAAACTATCTATCCCATCCCTCGCGCCAATGAGGTCTACCTCTTCAGCCCCCTCCCCCCCCAAGAAACCTCATCAATATCCTCCCCATTGTGAGCGTCCTCAAACTCCCCATCCCCATCCCCATCCTCATTTTGCCCGCCCCTTGAGCAAAGCGGTCTCAAAAGCTCCCTGGGAATCTCCGTAGCCCCTATACCAAGCACGATATACTCCCCCCCAGGACAAACCAGGCTTTCTATATAGGTCTTGTGTATAAAAGAGTTGTCCCCCAAGTCCACGAGGACCCATCTCCCCGGGGTGGGCATACCAATGCCGTAACTGGAGGTTGAGGCTCAGTAGACTTTCCTCTTTTTGGCCGCCGCCGCGCGGGCTTGCTGGATTCCATTTAGGATTTCGTCGATTTCATTAGCGAGGAGCTGTAGAGAGAGAGGAGGGGGACTCGTTAGTTAGTTGAGAAAGTTAAGGGGGGGATGGGAGAGGAAGGAGCTTACGGATTTATTTTCGTATGGTGCTTTCCAGTACATATCATGTGTTGGCAGGAATAGCTTTATTGGTTCTGTGTTCGAACTCATTAGCTTACTATTCCCCCGCGAATTCCCTCCCTCCCCCCCATCCCGTCTTCAAAAATTTCCTTTCCATATTCTTGTCATGAAGATACCTTTCGGCTGAAAACTAGCACTAATATTCTTCGAGTATCTTTTGAGCATGGTTGCGACCTTAGTTGAGGACCTTGTCCAAAACCCCCATTCTGCGGTAGACTGTAGTAGACGGTTACAACCCCAACAGCTTAAGTCTTGCCAGATTTGGTCCGGATAACCGCTCAAGAGGGGAGAGAGAATCTTGCCAGCGAGCGAGCGAGCCACACTGCGCACCGAACACAATACACACAAAGACTGGTGACATTTCATGACCGCTGCAGCCAATTCATATCCCCACCAATACGGTACAGTTACCGCCGCATCCCCGCTCCGCACTTACAAGTGTATTACACTTCCTAGCAAGCGGCCATCATCAGTCACACCAACCATAAAAATTCAATAAAAATAATCAAGAGTGCGAAAGGAAAAGAAAAGAAGAAAAAAAAAGTACTGTACACTTTCCTCCATCCAATCCAATTACATTCCTACCTACCAAAATGCAGTGCCCTTTTTTTTTTCCCTCTTGCCATGTGTTCACATCCCCCACCAAACAATAATTCCCATTCCGCTGACTGGTTCAATTCGAGTGGTTCCTGCCTGCCTGCCTGATATCATAACCGTATGATATGATACAGTCTGATACCGGTACGGCAACAAAATTACGATAACAACGTTAACCTTAAAACCTTAAGACAGATACCGGTATTTATTATAATCATACTATAATACAGCGCCCTACGCGACCCTTATTTTTGTGAAGGTTCAGCCCCGCACGTCATAATGTAAGGGTCCTTCCTCCCTGACACGATGGTCATCGTGAGATTGAAACTAGGTAACTGTACCTTAGTGCATTTAATACAAGTAACATCATAGAGGGGAGAGAGACGTGGTGTTGTTGTCTGCGCACGTACCGTACAAGCATCATACTCGGGCGCGATACTGCACGCAGATGAGAGTATGGTATTATTGTGCAATACTCGTAGTTTCAATGTGCGAACTTGCGTGCGTGCGTGCGTGCGTGCATGCATACATGCATACATGCGCGCGTGCCAATTAATTGACAAACTACCGGTAACTATGATAAACTAAAGAAAAAGCGATGACGATAATGAGCAGCTGGAGCGATAATTGTTTGTCCGTCCGTGTGGTACGGTACGGTAACTGGTACCGGTTTACCGTATCGAAGCTGCAAAAAGTGGGAGAGTTCGTTCTTTGGATGGATAGGATGGATGGTCTCAACTCACCGGAATGCCGGGTAGGGATCAAATGGATGGATGGTTACGAATCCGTTGATATGACACATTTTTATTTTTATTGGTTGGTTGCAATCTGTTTGGAATGAATGATATTTTCGGCAACGATATCGTCCAGTGATACAAAGGCAAAGTCGTCGTAAGCTGAGCAGTCTCTCTCTCTCTTCGCTTTGCTTTGCGGGATGGTATCATAGTCTATGTAAAGGCTGCCAGTGCTCGCTATCGTGCGTGCCGGATTCGCCCGTGAGATCAAAGTTGAAGAAACTGTATGATAATTATAGCAGGGTAGTCTAGTCTAGTCTAGTCAGACGATGGATAGATGGGAGGGAAAGTTTAACTGAGTTCTGGAGGAGCTTAAGTTAAGTTTTACTCTTGTCTACGCTAGCACAGCAGAAGGGAGTACGGCAATCGCAAAACAAGGAATCCCTTCAAAGTTCAATCCCTAACAAAGTGAGTTATATTTCTTCATGGATGGATGGATACCGATGGTACGGTAATTGTGCAACACAAAAGTGTTGTTATTATACGCCAAAAATACCCTTTTTTTCTGTCACTTTGGAGAAATACAAATACTGCGAGTATGATTCATTCATTCATTCATTGAGAGCAAGGTATGATAGTCTGTTGGGAATCTTGGGTTGTTCTCATGCGGATTGTGTGTTTGCTCGAATGCCTGATTTCAGTGATTTTTTCAATTTATTATACTACCCCCCCCTCCCCTTCGCTTCTATGGGTGCTCACACGCTGGAAGTTAGGCCCCCTTCTGAATAGCACTGCATATGTTAGATGATCCCGGTTTAATTGACGAAATACACACCGTGGAGCGTAGGGTTTGAAAATCTTTAGATTCTTAGCTACGATTCTCGTAGATACGGTAATCAGTGAGAGAGAGAGAGCAGAGATGGACTGGCTGGAGTAACATGAAAGAATGTAATAATATTATCAAAATGACCTTTTAATTTTCAGCTTTTCTTGTGTTTGTGCTATCATACCAGTATGTCCAAGAAACTAAATAACGAACTAACCAACCAACCAACATATTATAATATAAAAACACAAGAAGGGTAATCGGAATCAATCAATCAATGAAATAGTTTACCTGCCTAAATTCCTCCATCCATCAAGGAAAGAAACGAATGAGATATAATATTATATAAAGAAAGAAAGATTGAGTGAGTAGGGAGAAAAGAAAGAAAGAAAGAAAGAAAGAAAGAAAGAAAGCGATAAATAAATAATCGCTAGAATGGTAAAGAAAGGAAAAATTGTATAAGTGGGTATCATCTCACAATAAATAAATAACACGCTTTGGTGTGATGTACGGTAGGTAGGTAAGGTAGAAAATCGAATCAAACAAAACTCCAAAGCGCCCGCATCAAACAGATAAACGAAGACAGAAGAAAAGGGGATATCGTCAAGATCGTGGTAGTATCGTATCGTATCGTATCGTATCGCCAATCCGTTATCGTACTCTCCTCCCCCTCCCCTCTCCTCCGAAACTTTTCATCAGTCCCGCTATTCATTGCCCCCCTCCCCGCGGGCGCTCCCCTAGCGCCGTCAATTCAATCCTCATGCTGAAACAACCCGCCTACAACCTTCCGCACCGACACACCGCCAAACAACCACTCATTCGAATGCCGTCCGTACATTGCTACCGTGGGGCGCCGTTCGACCCCGTGCATGCTATCGGTGCTCGTACGATGTTGTGGCTGTTGCGACACATCTGTTGGGGGTTGTGGGTATGGTTTCTTGCTCTGGTGGTGGTGATGGTGGTGGTGGGGGACGAAGGATTTGACCTTTTCCAAGAATTTTTGGGTGTGGCTGTCGTTGCTAGAGGAAGAGGAGGTTGTTGTTGTTGGAGATGCTGGAGTGGAAGTGGAAGAGGTGGTGGAAGTGGAGAAGGTACGGGATTTGGTGTTTAGAGGGGCTATTGACGACATGTTGGTTTTTTGGTTTTGGTTTTGGTTTTTGGAAAGTGAATTGGATATTTTGGATATTTGGTAAGTTGGAGATGGTAGGTAGTAGGTAGATGGTAGGAAGCAAGCACCGCTCGATAATGATATTTAGAGAAAAAGTTCGCAGCGGGTGGACTCGTTCTTATATCACCAAGCAGGTGCACAGTTCAATCCCTTCCCCCCCTCCCCGCCTAATTCCATCCCACCCATCCCTTCATGCTCACTCGCTCACTCACTCACTCACTCACTCACTCACTCACTCACTCACTCACTGACTCCCTAAGGATCTAACGACATCATGCAACTTCGCACCTTCCCTGCAACCTGTGCACAAAGATTCCCTACTCGAGTACTCCTACCTCCCTTCCCTTCCCCTCCCTTCCCCTTCCCTCCCCTGTGCAGTACTGTACATACATAGGCGTGCAAAGCATCATAATCATCCATCCATTAGAACGGTTTCCCTCCTGCCAAGGCAAGTCCTCATCAATCAATTAACATGGGGAAAAAAAGAAAAAAAGGAAAAGGAAAAAACAAGGAAAAAATAAAAAATACTTCGTTGTCTGTAATACAGACACACATTCTCACACTCACACTCATACTCGAGTACTTGCATCTGCAACACACATCCAATGCACAGAATCTAACTTAACTTACTCGTGTGCACGAAAGGGAATATACAAACAAAACAAACGAGGAAAAAAAAAAGTTTTCTGCAGGGATTTGCGGGTGGGTGGTGGACCAACTTACTATGCTCATTCATCCTCGACGGTAGACTACGGTATGTAATAACTCTCACGCTAGAAGTTAACTCATGCCACTAGCGAGTGATAGCCTTGTAACCATAATATGGAACAGAAAAATTCCAAAAAGTTGGAAAGGATTTATTATATATTAAGGCAAGAGAAGAAGAAACCCCCCCCTCCCTTCCCTCCTCCGCCCGATGAAACGATGCAAAGGTAGTTTCGGGAAAAAAAATCCCCTCGGCAAAAAGTTTGTCGATGAAAATGCCTTTTTTCCTTCCCTTCTGTGATGATACACAAAAACCTGTCCATGTCTTCGTCAACCATATCAATTGGAATTGCCCTAAATAAGTGCACTTTTTTTTTTCACCCTTTTTTCCTCTTGCGTTTATTCCACGCTTTTCGGGGGAAACCGGCCAGAAGGGGTTTTCAGCTACTGTATTCAATCATCACTGTACAGTCGCACCCGGCCACAAGTAATCCCGCCAAAGAATCTGTTGCCGGTACAGGTATGATATCAATAAGTTAGATTTTGGTGTGATAGTATAAGGAGATTTGAAAAACTCTCGGAGGTTTGTTTGTGTGATACTGTATATATGGGGCAGCGGGGTACCTGTACCTATCCGGATTATGATACCGTATCGAGATCCGGTCGGGATGCGGGGTGTGACTCGACTTTACTCTCCAACCCATGCCAGGTTTTATTCGTAAATTGGCACTTTTGAGCCTCCCCCAAAACTCCTTAGGACTGCGGACAAGTTAGAATTCCCTATCTCTAACCAGTGTGAGTGAGTGAGTAGATGGAGAAAACTGCAGTAATTAGGGGCCCGGGGGGGGGTCTAGTTGGGAAGCGGTGACTCTTCAACCTAGCCAAGACCCAGTGTTCCCGGCGCAACGATAGCAAAAAAAGGCAATCCGCTACTTAAGTTAGGCGGATGAGCACGAGTGAGGCGAATTCAAGTTTAACCGACCGAAATTTGATACAATAAATGCAACAATAGGAAAAGAGCCAATCTTGGTTGTTGTTTTGTTTTTTTTGGAAGGGGGAAAAGAAAAAAGTCAGGCGAACCCTGACTGATCCCGACAACGGCCGGTATAATTTATTTTGACAACAGAGAGTTCATGATATGCGGCTCTTTCTCTCTCTCTCTCTCTCTCTCGCTTGCCGGGTAGTCCAGGACCAATGAGAATGGGCTCACCCCCACCTTCATTGGAATGGTTGTCATCCCAAAGGATCCAAGAGTGAGAGTCGCTTCCAGGGGCTAGTGCACGGCATCACCGACGGGATGACGGCGATGAGGAAGGAAGGAAGGAAGGAAGGAAGGAAGGAGGAGGAGGAAGGCGAGGCTCAAGGGTTCGTTTGTACCAGTACCCTACAGGCAATGGGGCTGCTACGTATAGTACGAGTACCGGTACTCCAAATCTGCTAGAGTCCTGTAGTTACTATTCTTAAGGGGGCTGAGAAGAGCGCGGACTACCCTTCAATAGCGGAGAGGAACCATCTCAGACGAATTTGTCGAAAAAGCCGATTTCAGGCACCCAGCCAGGCACTCTGCACCACCATCCAATCCCAGGCGACAACACTCCTTCCATTCCACTAATAGCAAGTACAAACTCGAGGTGTTTTTCCCATTTGTCGAAACCCTCCTACATAACCACGCTCGCCTGTGGTTTTCCGATTGCTTCGATTGCGGCTCTTTTTTCTGCGTTGGTATTGGAAATTTGGAATCATGTAAATTTTGTGGAGTTTATCTGCATGCAACCGGTCGGTATGACAGTTCCGCGTGGAGTGAGCGGTCTAGACTGGTTTCGGGATAGCTCACACCTGCTTGGTTGGTTGGTTGGTTGGTGCGTTTGAGCCGCGGTTGGAGAAGCGCGAGGCAGACTTGAGCGGAGGAGGTTTAGTTTTAGACTATGCTCGCTTGGGAAGAAGAGAGGGAGGGATGTGGAGGATGCAAGAGGTGGTGCTTTGAGTACAGTAAGCATTGAGGCCGCTGACTGCAAGGGTTGTGAGGAATTGCAAAGAAGATCGTATACTATGTGTGGGGGGTCCACTCGTCCGGCGGCCATTCCCTCATCGCGGCTGTAGATGATGAGAGGGGAGGTTCACGGTAAATTTAGTTCCATTATGATGGATTCTGATGGTGCGCTGGGGTGCTGCTGCCCTACACACCGGTACCAAGGTCGGTGTACCGAGTGCTCGGGGGTGGCAAAAACAGGGGTTTGCGTTGATCATTAGATAAACTTTGTGGAGAGAAACACAGGTTGGCTGAAGTTAGTTTCAACTACGACTACGAGTAATTCTCTATTTATAAACCCGATTTGTATGATAATAATATTTATTATAATACTGTGATGAAATGAAATTTTCATCATTGGCTTACAGTAGGATATCTTGTCTTTGGTAAGATACCGTCGGTTCTGGGTAAACTCCACCCGCCGCTAACTTATTGCCTGTATGGTAGTTACAATACCCGGAAAGAACGAATTCGCCACGAGAATAGTGGCTACCTTATGAAGCATGGCGGTAATGTATTTATTTATTTGGTAATCTACTCTAAGTTGTTTGTATCCGCTGGTGCTTATCACTTTCCATTTATACCCTACTGACCATCTCCTACGATCTTGCTGATCTCTCCCGAGTAATTTAAGTTTCTGCTTCGTTGTGCTTAATATAACTTCCATGTACCGGCGCTGTGTGTCATACCTTACATGTAGAATTAGAGTATATCGTGCCCAGAGGGGGGAGGGAGGGGATTAGGTGATCACGCTATTATAGACGAGGAATTTTGATAGGTTATTATATACTCGAGTCCCTACTTTACCTTATTTTATCTTACTCACCTTACTTCATCTTACTTTTACCGCATCGCATCCTAATTCCTGGGCGTCGGAATGCGGCTACCGGTACTACATGGTGCTCGTGGTTGACCCCACCTAATAGAACTCCTAGTTGCTTGTATGATATTACTACCGGTAGTATAATTCCCAATCCCAATCGTCACAGTCTGCTCCAATAACAACTTCTACTGGTACCTAACCCAACCCGGCTCACTCGTGTCTCCGAGACCAAGAATCTCCACCAGCTCGCTCTCTCAGTAGGTCTACCGTAGAGGACTAGTACGGGCCCGGCCGATAGACAAATATCATAGTCACGTGGGTTTGGCAAGGCGCACCACATCCAAAAGTATCGGCCACGCTAGTATGATACGGTATAAGCACACACAGTAAATATCTACGATACCGGTATTCCAAAGGGTCCATACCAATTCTTAACACGAATACAAGAGCATCTCAACTACCAGTAGTAGAACCAATCACTACTCACCAAGGCGCCGTTTATCATAATAAGATATTTATGAAAAAACTTCGGTTGGCTAATTCACAAACCATGGTTTGGACGCCAGCCAGGCCCGCCCAAACATGTCACGCCAAACGGCCCCCCCAAAAAAAAAAACAACAACCGGCAGCCCACGCACCCCACTCTCCTCCCCACAAACCACAAACCAATGCTCCCCCCATCCACCCATTCAGACATACGGTAGGTAGCCCACGAGTACGAGTATCATACGCACACCTCCGGTAACACCGTACCCAATTCCACCCTGCATAATGATATCGTACTCTACCGGTTCGGCATCCATCCCAACCCCACATCACAATCACAAAAGAACCAACCCAACCACGCACCCCCCCCGAAAACAACAAATTCGCATACGAAGCCAATAACGCGTTCCTTCCCATCCCATCCTCACGATATTTATGCTAACCGCGTAATGAACGAATAAATGCATTCGTAACTAACCCCCATCACATCACATGGTCTCCATGATATACTACGGAATACCGTAACTTACCCGTATCATAGTACCGTACTCGTAATTACCTGACCGGGGAAAACTTGAGGCTCTAGTTTGATTTTTTTTTTGCCAGCATGTGATACGGTAGACTATCCCGCCCGCCCATCCGACTCATTCCATTCCATTCTGTTCCAACGGATAATGTGATACGGTGGTATCATAACTATATGATACCGGGAGACAGCATATCGATCGACACTGTTATTACCATTATACTCCTGGTCGGTCGGTCGGTCGGTCGGTCGATTGTTTGGCCGCACTGTACGGTAGACTGTCCCACCTTGTGGACCAGTCAGTCAAAGCTGGGGAAGTTTCAGAACTGTGCTATGGTAGCTGTGCTCTGGAGCAACCGGGAAACTGTTTGTGGGAATTACTCCCGGGCCGTTATCATACCATAATATGATAATACTTTCTTGCTTACGTACCGGTATTACCGGTATATGTGCAGTACCGTAGTTTATTATATCTTGGCGTCCAGGGTCTGGCTCGCTCGATTATTCGTATGAGAGATACTTTAGGTACCGTACAGGATGGAAGGGAGGAAAAAGGGAGGGGGGGTTTAAAAGTGCATATTTTGCCAAACATGTTTTTGCATACCGATGGTTTATTGTAGCTACAGATGTCTATCTATCTTTTCTGTCGATTATCTGCATAGCAGTCACTCATTCTCTCTCGCTCTGGGGTAAGGATAACTGCGAGTCGAATGACGGCTACTGCCTTACATTGTGCGTCTAGTATGAAACAGGCATGGCATAGCGAAATCGCCAGTGTCAAACGTGTCCCCACATGGTGTGGAAATCTGGGGTTGCAGTGATCGAGTGACAAGGCGGGCATATCGCGTGGTCAAGTTACCGGCACTTCACCGCCGATGCTCACTTTCCAAGCTATAGCTTAACGATGACTGACTGAATGATAGGAAAGTGCCGGCAGGTTAGGTATTTCAAGGTGCAACAAACGGAACGAAACAAACGAGAGAAGGTAGAAAGAAAGAAAAAAACACTCCTCCCCCTACCCCACTCTTAAATTATAAAAAGTTTTCTCCCCTTGTAAGACAAAAAACAAAACAAGGCGCCGAAATCTATACATTTGAAAAGAAGAGAAAATTTTACCGTATGCCCCCCGGACCCCGATGCTGTACTGCACTGCAACACAAAATGAGATCTAAACCAAACTGCTGTAGCAAAGCAAAAGAAAAGAAAGAAATAGCGATAAACGAATGTATGATATCCTAAAGTATCCTCGGCAACTCTGTAAAAGGTCTGACGCCCTTTGCGTCTTCAAGCTCAATGACTTTCCACAGCGCATTTTTAGCGTTCGTGACGTCTTTTTCTAATTCGAAAGCCCTAGATAGGGCGAGCCATGCTTCGGGTAGATTCCATCCCCGGGGTGAGGAAGTGAGGGATTGGAGGAGGGCCAGCGCGCGGTTCTTTCCGATTATCCATGTTTGCGGGAGTGGGGCTTGGGATGTAGGGGGGAGTTCTAGGAGGATCTCGCAGAGACCTATGATGGCGGGTGGGTAGTTTACGTCTATCATTAGCGCTGCTTCGAAGAATTCGGAAGCTTCGGATTTTTTGTCTTGAGAGAGGGCGAGATAGCCTCGCTGGTCTATCGGTTAGTCCCTGCAGATTTGAAGGTAGCGGGGGGGGGGGGAGATGTACCTCTGCGAGAACTTCTTGATTACCCTCCTCATCACTGCCGATAAGTCCGGTCGCCTCGTCTATGGCCATAGCCGCATCATTGAAGAATTTGCCTCGCCGGTATAGTGCTGCAACGAATAGCCAGACATTCCGGAGAATTGTGATGGCTCGTTGTTTCTCGTCTGCTTCCTTCAGTTTCGGCTCTGGAACACGCATGGGGCGGCGAATCGATCTGGGATTTCTGTCCGCTATAGTGCCGCTGAGGGCGCTAATTAGATGCGGGAGATTTGATTGCGGTGGGCCGCTGGGAATGTCCGCTGCCTTTGGCCCCGTGCCATTGGCATCGGATTGGCTATGGTATGAAGCCCCGTCTGGCGCCGGGCTAGAGTTGGGGGGAGACTCTAGGATGGCGTCCTCCTCCGGTTGGCTGTAGTGGAGCTTGGATTTGAGAATGTGGAAGAGCTGGGGTTGGATCGGGCCTCTGGGGCTATCGAGGGGGCCGTTACCAGTACCTATGCCTGTGGATACCGGCGATGCACCTGCGCTACTCATAGGTAGCGATGGTGTGGGAGGAACCTCACCCCGTTTCTTTAGTCCAGATCTTATCGAAGACGATGAAGATCTTCGACTGCCAAGTGACCTAATCCTTCTTATTGTCCCACCAGAGACGCTGTTACGGCGTAGGACCCTTCGCTTCTCCTGTGGTATCTCGGCAGGTGAAGTTCCCCCATTTGTATCTGTAACTTGAATCCTTGGTGGGGTGAAGAGTGTATCCAATGATTCGGCCTCTGACTTAGGGCGTCGCTTCATAAGCGAGCGGCGACTTGTAAGGCTGGATTTCCGAAGAATATCCGATGCCTGGGGCGGCTCTCCTGCCAAGGAGGGAAGGTTTAGAGGTGTAGATGGTTCTTTTTTATTTCTCCCGAATAAGCGCGACAGCCGCTTGGCCGTTGAAGGCCTTGACGAATTGCCCATTCCTACGCTCAGCTTGTTGGTATCAAAACTATCTACTGGGCCGAACTCGCGCCTGGGAATGCCGTTGAAAGCCTGGCTATAGAGATTCAAAAGTTTTTCGGTCATTGCCATAGCTTCGTCAAGCCCCTCGGTTACCTCAACCAGTAACAGTTGCGTCATTTGGACCTGCAGGGCTGATTCTTTTTCTCCAATTTTGAGGTTCTGTGCCTGACTGCCAAGAATTTCCAACGCTCTTGAACAGGCGTGATGTGCACTGTCGTACTCCTCTGTTGCACTCATCAATAGCGCCAACAGGTGCAACATCGGGATGGCTCGGCGTCGATAGTCGCCTTCGGTAGCCTCGTGGGCCAAGGCTTGTAATCCCTGATCAACGCCTTCCATTGCGGATACTGTGTCTCGTAGCTTAACGTGCACCAAGGAAAGCCCATACCAAGCATCCACATCCGCATTATCATAGCGTAAGCCTTTTTTAAAAGCCCTCTCGGCCGACCTAAGTATCACATCTCTATCGTCGCCTTCGGTAGTTTGAAGGGCCCAAAAGGCGTTGGCGGTTCCAATTGCCCTGTACACTTCAGATAGCACCTGGGCGTCGCCAACGTGCCATTCATCTATCCACTTTTCGCATTTCTCGGCAAGCTTCATCCCTTTCCTTCCTTCTCCTATATGCTTACATAGAAACTTTATGCCTTCAGCCGCTGTTTCGAGTATCTCCTTGTCTGAATCAAAGTCAACCTCTGTGCTTCCTTTGGCGAGTCTCTCTTTCCCCTTTTCGACCAGGTCGAGGTATGTGTTTAAGGCCATCTCCGCCTCCAAGAGATTCCCCATGGCCGGGAGGGCGAAGAACAAATGCCGGAGAATTCTAGGTGAGAGGAATGTCTTTGCTGAAGCTCTGTACAGAATTCCCACCACAGCAGGCGCATCTTCGGCAGAGCTGCCAGCCATACGCCAATTTTCGGAAACAATATCCACCCATTCTCCAATAGGCTCGTGATATTCTACCGCCTCTGGGAATTCCAGATTCCTCAAGAGATAGCCTTCATAAATGCCTTCCACAACCTTGAGCTCATCACTCAGCTCCGATGTCGACCCGGCCTTTTCACCCCACCCAGTGTTGGGGTAACTTGAGCCGTTAGACATCGTCGGGCTCTTCCTCTCTTCCAATGGCGACGATGATCCGGAGGGCAAGTTTCGAGGCGCTGGCCTTTGGGGATGATGAAAAGGCAAAAGTAGGAGGGATAGGAATCGGAAAAAGTATCTATACACTTCTTGCCTTTCCCTCTCCTTCTCAGTCACAGACCCAATGTGCATAGAGGCAAAGTTGGTTTTTGCTGTACCCGGCCTTCCTGTGCCCGGTCTTCCAGTGCCCGGCGCCCCTGCGCCAGGCCTCGTGACGTCAGATTTTGCCGTGCTGGGTCGGGGCTGGCTGAATCGTGAGGCGAAGGTGCGGAAAGTTCGAAAAGCGGTTGCTACAGTTGCTTCATCAACCAACGATTTTCCAATAGCTACTCCAACTTGCTCTTCCTCTTCCTCCTCTTTAACCCCCCTCGGTGCTGGGTGGACGAGGGTAGCTCGCGCAGTCCCAGGGCGACTGCTCACCTGTCTAGGAGTGACGGGAATGATTGTGAGCGGTGGATGAGGTACGTCCGGCGCGCTGTTGTCCAACCAGCAACGGTATGCTGCGAGAGCATAATGGGCGAGGGCTCTCTCAGTCCATAAGAGCTGTGAGGGCGAATCGCGTCGGGTTACTGAAAGTGTTGTCGCAAGCCGTGTTGCAGTACGGTATAACAATAGTGGCAAGGACAGATCACTTGGATTCGTATGGGAAAGGGCGATTCCTAAAACAACCGTGAGCAAATTTGGTGATCTAGTTATCAAAAACTAAGCTCAACCCTGTACCTGCTCATCTCGATCCGCTCTGCTGACCGCATATAAACATCCATGAGATCATCCAGCCAATCGAGAAAGCAGGAGAACAGTTAAAGGACAAAAAAAAAAAAACCCCCAATTATGACCCCTACGCACCTTTGAGAACGAGCGACTTGACCCTCACAATGTCAAAGTACTCTCCTTTAGACCCTCCTCCAGTTCCTCCATCCCAATCTTCGACCTCCCGCTCATGAGGGATGATACGTAGCGCTTCATCCCATTCCCCTTTCAACACGCATATTGACGCAATTGCAACCCTTGCTTGGACCAGGTCCTCTCGCGTTGTAATAGGGCTCCACCCACCACCAGCAGGGGTTGGTAACTTTGGTAGCTGCCGAGGGGATTTGTCCAACTCGTCCTCCAGGGGATCTTGCAGGGCGTCGAGCGAGACGATGTAGGATACGATGGTAGAAGGCGACGAATCTAGCGGTGGAGGAGGTAAGAGGTGTTGAAGACGTGCCTCGGTTTGCGCCGTCATAGCAAGACCTGAAATTCAAGGGATTAGTCGAGCAATCGATGACATCAGAAAGCTACTAGGCTGCGGGTAAGGTGAAGTACATCTCCGGCCGGGCGCATGTTTGATAACCTTTCGACAAAGCTCCGGAATAGCCTCCCAATCGCCATTACAGCGAGCGGTGTCGAGTAGCTGAAGAAAGTTGTTCCCCTTGGCCTGGTAGCACAGAATGATAATAGGTGTCAGTAAGATGACGTTTCAACCGGGGAACTATGAAGCCGAAGGTAGCGGGGGACAATACGGTGCTCATCGAGACTTCAAGAGACTCGGGTATTGAATCTAGGTTGTAATCGAATAGGATTTTGGATTCTTTTCTGAATGCGTAAGGAGAAAGGAGAGTTGTTGGTGTCCGAGGTATGGAGGGAAGCTTTTGGAAAGGTGTTGAGGCTCAAATCGTGGGAAATTATACGCGCTGGCCCATTCTCTGGACGCACGGTCTAATGCAGTACAACACACCACGAATGATTACCGTGGTGTCTCTTGTTTTCCTTTCAGCTGGGCCCGCCCGGTCCGTCCCATTTTTTGGTGTAATAATTGCACGGAAAATTTTATCTTTGTGAGTTTTTTTTCTTTTCTTTTCTTTCCGTTTTATGGTAGAACCGTTGAGAATTAAAGTTTCAACAAACTTTTTCCTTTTTTTTCTTTTCCTACCAATCCTTCGTCTGTTCCGGGGTATACCGGGGTAATTTGCTGTTCCTTGCCTCAATTAATTATTTGCAGCGATCTTTTGGTGCCTGGGCTCCAAAAAAAGTTTAAATTCACGGCAAGGGCCAAGAGCGCTGCTGATTTCATGTGCTAACGGGCGCATCAGAGCGAGACATTTGCCATGCTACCCGTAAACTGGATCCTGAAGGTGAGACCTCAATGTTGAAATTTTGGGAGGGAATTGGCAACTTTTGCCTTTCGCTAGATCTTGATATGCTGCTTTGTTGGGAATCTTGTCCGTAGAATTAGGTCATCTAAGCTGAGTCATTCATTCATTTCCTTGACACTGGAAGGGACCAAGTACATACCGTAGGTTGATGAAAGTCACAGCGTCGGCAATTTGCTTTGGCTTTAAATTGCAGTAGAATCCTCGCATTTGTATGACTGGGGAGGAGGTAATGTTGAAGTAGACAGCGCTTGGATTCGCTGCTTCAAGACCGCGATGACTTTACTGATCGATCGTCTAGATCCGCTTTGAAGTCGTCCTTTCCCGCTCCGTACTTAAGCATTTGTCTTCCCCAGACGTTCGGGTAGAGTCGATTCCAGAAATAGCCTTCTCAAAAGGTGTAAGGGGATTCTGCATGCATGCAGTATTATATGACGGACACATCACCGGCTTGGGCTCTCATGCAATTGACCGTGATGATGGGAGAAACGAAGCGGAGGGTTTGATCGAGCACCTTGTAGTGACAAGGATGCTTGCGTTATCAGATAATAGCTACTCAGTCATTGAGTGCCAGTATTTCGGGTAAGTAGGGAAGGATATCATCCAAGTCCCTGGAGATCATGCGCATCAAGACAATTGGGTTCGCCTAAGTGTAGTCTTGCCTTGATGTTGTATGGCTCTTAAGGTATGATATACACATTACGGTTGCTGGGACCGGTATCTACAACGGGTAAGGTAACTTTACAAGCACGCGCGACATTCGGTTGTCCCTTTGGTACTTCGGGCTTTGGTGCGGAGCACCGCATACCGGTAGTAAGGGTCGCTAGCGAGATGTCCCGATCTATAATAAGCCTGTTGCTATCATCCCAAGCAGAAGAAGGGTTAGTAGCACAACCTAGCAGAGAGAACACACCAACCTTTGGTGGTGAGATGCACGAAAAAATATCATAGTTTGCCCTCGAGCACTCTTAAAGTGCTGTTACCGGTGTTGGTATTGGTGCTAAACCCAGCGTTCGATATAACTTGGACCTTAGACTCAAGGGGTGAGGTTCGACCTAACGAAGCTTTCAGGGTATCGTATTCACTAGTATCTGGCGTGGGGGGGGGGGGGATTAGATTATTTATCCGCTCTGCTGAAAGTTAGGATTCCCTTATTCTCCTTCATATCTCCCTCTTTTGTCCCTCAACATCCCGTTTATACTTGTACGGTTCCTGTAGTACAAACACCCCCGTGCTGCTGGCATAGGACATCAACATCAGCCCGTCACAGCACGGTGGGGTCATCTCTCCTGCTGGTGCTCCCCGTGATACCCATGTCTTTCGATGTGGTCAGTGTCCATGTTTATACCGTAACTGTACTCTTGCTGAGCACTATAAGCGCAGTCTGGAGCCTCGAAACATCTCAAGACACAATATTTCAAGTAATTTCTGGTAGAAGTTTGAATGATAATACTCAAGTGAATTGTAGGATAGTAGGCAAACCTGGTAAGGTTTACCAGAAGGGCAATTCCATCAACACTCTCTGCTTATAAATTTTTTCTTTCTCTCTCTTAATCAATCTCAGGTTGCAAGAGGTAGTTGGCAGGCTAGGGCAAAGTTTTACTAGTGTCATGACATATTATTCTCAATAATCTGTTGAAGAGGTTGCAGTTGAAATCTACACTCTTTTCTAATAAAGCCCTGTCTATTATATGTAATAAGGGTGATAAATATTCAGTAATGAACAGTTGTAGTCAGCAAGAGTAGATTTCTTGCACTTGGAGGACTGTATCTGAGCAATTGCGGTTGGGAAGGGAACCAAAAAAAAAAAAAAAGCAACTTTAATCTCATCATTTTCAACTCTCCTCCCTCTAAGAAGGCCCAGAGGGCCCCCTATATAGAACCTGATATGTTATTTATTTATTTTTCCTTTTAATTTTTCTTTCTGCTCTACTGCTTAGTGAGATAATTAATAGACAGGAGATTGTGAGGAATAGAAACTAAGGAACTTGTCATACATTTTCTGGTAAGTTTTTGTAGTAGTAGTTGGCAGATCAGCCACTGTTTTTCACTGTATTAGATTTTATGATTCTATAATAATATTGTGATTCTGCATGTTTGTTGTATCAACAGCAGGCACGCTTCAAGCCTGAGGGTTACATCTTAACTTGCATCATAGATTATGGTTCGTCTGTTTCTAGCTTTTATTGAATCTGGCTTACTTGGGTTAGATCCTTTTTCTTTCTTTCTTTTATTTTTATTATTTTTAGTGATAGATGAGGTAGTAGGCATTTTGTATTGAAGGGTATCGTTGCAACTGGCTGCCTGCCACCTGGAAGATTGCATCTGAATATCATACGCCTGTGTCAAAAACTCACTAGTTATTCATTACCGTAAAAAACCGAAATAATTGGGAATCACGCTAAGGCGTTGGGGTTGCCTCTCCTAGTAGGGTCTGTTGAATTTTCTTTTCTTTTCTTTTTACTTATGTCAAAGTGAGGTTGAAAGACAATTTCCTCCCCTACCGTACCGTAATCTAAAGGTGGGGAATTTAAGACGTCCTAGCACTATTCCTAATTATTTCGGTTTTTTTACGATATTATGAACACGGTCCGAAAATTACGAGTGGGCATCAACAAAGAAGAAGAAGAATTGGAGGTTTGTTTTTGTACTACTCTACAGGTAATCGAAAAGTGAAGACAACAAACAAGAAAAGATGACCAAGAAAAGAGAAATATATCTGAAAAGTGGTGAGCATATTATGACCCCTTTAGGTTACTCGTTTCTGACTTTCACCCTCTCACTCTCCTCAATCAGCCTCCTCGCCCTCACCCCCCTCATTCTCTCTAGTTATAGTAACGGGAAACCTCTGGTCCCTAAAGATACCCTGAGCTTTACACCACTCATACTCCATCCTCCACTTCCGCTCCAGCTCCGATAATGGGCCAGCGCATTCATCCTTACCGGGATTCATAACGCACCCTTTATACGCTTCAAGCGCCTTCAACGTCGCGACACTAGTCAAGCAAATCTTGATAGAAGAGAACCTAATCTCCGCCGTGGCGATCCTCCCCCTGGGAGTATCCAAATATTTAAACTCGAAGGCCTCATAGTTGATCCTGAACCTGCGAGTCTGGGACTGGATATCGGCGCGCAGTTGAGCCTCCGAGATGCGCGGCGGAATCCTACCAATGGAGATGCACCTGGTGAAGTTGTTCTGGACAGCCTTGGCGGTCTCCTCGTCCATGTTTAGGAATCCGGGGTCTCGAGAGGGGATTAGGCTGGCGTCGGAGGGGAGACGTTCGCTGTACCAGAAAATCCCGCCGTGGTCGGTGACGTAGTTGGCGTAGGCTTTCGCTGCTTTCTGGGTTGTGAAGAAGATATTGATGTCCATGAGTGGTCCCTCACGGTCTTGGATGGATACTTGGTCGATTGTGCCGCCGCGGATGTTCTGGAAGATCTCCAGGAGAGAGGTTATGCGAGGGACGTTTCGGAGGAAGACGCCGCGGGACTTGAGCTCTGGTTCGTCAACTTTACCGCGTTGACCACTATCATCACCATCACTGTCGATGGGGGGAGCAATATCCGTGTAGTGCGACTGGGAAATCTTAGGAATGTATCTGACACCTGGCACGTAGCGTTCTGGAAAATTGAGATCTGAAAGTGGAGGTAGTCCACCAGGGCCTTTCCATGTGCTATGCTGGTTGGGAAGATTGTAGGACCCGTTTCCCTGATTCATGGCGTTCTGCAGAGCAAGTAGTTGGTTTATCTCTTGGGATAGGGGAAGCATGCCGGGCGGATATCCAGGGTGCTGTGCCAAAGGTACATATGGGAGTGCGAAGGCTCCAGGAGGGAAGGGAACCATTTCTGTTCCATTATAGATGCCAACCTTAGGGCCCTGGGGGTACCCTTGCGTCCCCTCTGGAACATTTTTGGGATTATGATGAGCCTGAGAATAGAGCGGCCGAGAACCTAATCCGGGGGGCATCGTGTGCGGGCCCATCGGTGGTGGTGGGTAAATATACCCCGGAGCGCCTGGGTGTGGCGGCGGCCTTTGATTGGCGGCATATCTTACCAGAGGTCCGGAATTTGCACCAGGGTGTGGTTGAAAGCCCATCAAATTGGCACCAGGATAAAACTGTGGTTGGCCCCAAATACCTAGACCTGGAGCAACTGACGATTCTCCATTCTGCCATTGAGCGGGATCAAGAGCTATAACTCGAAGGTAAGCATGTAAGCTTTCATCATCCCCGATGATAGCCATAGCGGACAGAAGCTAAAAACAAATGAATAAATAGATAGAAAAAGAACTTACAAGTCGTAGCCAACACACCGGGACCCCAATTCCCTAAAAAGCGATTATGTTTCTCCGAAGGATCCCAGAAATTCGGTATTATAATAGAATTAAAAGGATGATTGTTTACATCTGTGATGCTCACGGCAGAAGGATCTTGTGGGAGAGCATTAGTCTCGCCTGCCAGCAAGAGCGCCGCAAGGTATAGGTCATCCTCCGAAAGGAGTTTCTCTTGCTTCTTCTCTTGTTCCTCCTTATCCTCCTTCTCCTCCTCCTCTTCCTTCCTTTCGACCGGTGGCGCCCGTCCTGTGAATTCCTTGCTCTCGGGGTTAAAAGAAAAGGTCGTCTCTCTCGTGGGAACTTCCTTCGCCCCCCCAGAGAATTTGAAAACAGGAGCGGTGGCGGAAAGGACTCTCTTCCCGGAGGGAGGTCTAGTTGTTTCGTTCTTCATCTTTGTCGCTGTGTGGGTGGTGGTTGGCGGTTGGGAGGAGAGAGCGATCAAGTGGTGAAGGTGGTGGTGGCGACAGGAATGTTCAAGAAAGGTGGAGGAGATGAGAGAGAGAGAGAGAAGGAGGCGGGGAATATTTTGACTGTCATTGTGGGCCGTGGGTTATATAGGTTTTCTATACTATGTGGGTTAGGACGGGGTTTGATGTCAAGGACAGGAAGGGTTAAAAAATGCCCTTCCAAGCCGGGAATACGATACTATTATATGCCTCTAAGCTTTAGCCCTTAACCTACTGTCTTGATAGCTCTTGCCCTTTTCTTCGTTCTTGTTGAAAATTTAGAGGTTATTTGGGATCGGCCCTCATCCGTCATTAATGATCACTCGTCTCTTGGCAACAGGCAAACTGGCGGCAAGTACCCGATGCAAGGGCAATGTTGTGAGGCGCGAGCGGATGGTAAAACTATGTGTTATCAGCTGGATACACCGCTTGTTAGAGGTTGTTTCCATTATTGTCGGCTGGTATTGAAGCCTTTCGGACCGGTAAATAAAAACGTGCTTCCTTGTCGTCTACCGCCTCTTCTAGGGCCATTCCTATAACCGGCTGCGCTTAATTAATGGACAACAATAACTGCACCGCAAGCCCTAAATATCTAGTAGTGGCGACCCGGGGCAGCGAAAGTAGTTGGATTATTCCACCTTCTAATATGGGAATATCAATTATTCTAGCTTGGACACAGTTGTACTTATAAACATAATCTACGAAATCTTGATAATCACTATATCCAACTGTTGTAGTTCGTATTTTTATTATAGTACTTGCACAAGTCCTTCGAATTCTATCACTCTACTCGTTCTTCTAGGTATCGAAGGGGTTCCCTCTACCCCTCAGGAGTACGGGGATCTGGTCTCGAAGATAGTTGTCTTCGGGTCAATGGAATAGTAGCTGGGGGGTATCTTTCCTTTTCTTTCACATTATGGGCTATATATCTGCTGTCATACCTGCCATAACAGAGGATACAATATCTCTCTGCATATCATACATTGAATAATTGTTTTTCCCTAGGAATTGTTGAAGTCTTGTTCTAAGAAAGTGATCGGGTGCTCTCGTAATGGCGTTCTTTCATTCTCGGTTTTCTGTTCTGCTTGTCAAGGACAGCACCTAAGCTTTCTTGTGCGCGCTTTTGTGCGGAGAGCGGGGTACTAGCTCAAGTGAGGTGGGTGTCCATTCAACACAGCGCTCCCATAACCCTCGTCTTCCCAACCCCATTACTTAACAAATGGAGGCTGTGGATTGGCCCGAAACCCCCGAGCTCAACTGCAGCCCCACTCAATGTTGAAAACAACGCCCACTATTAGGAAGACAACGACAGTAGTCCGAAGGGATCTCCTATAAACTTATTCTATAATAGCAATTAGAAGTGGTAGGAAAAGAAAGAGGCATATACTCCGGCCTTTGGTGGTAACTGAGAGACCGCCCGGGTTTAGGCACGACGCGCACTTCTGTTTGGGCCAGTAGGTAGACCTATCTCCCCCTCACCTAATAGCAAAGCACAGTCTCACTCCACTCGGTGGATCTGATATGATTGTGCAAGATGCCCACTGCCCCCAAATATCCTCTCTCCCATCTCTTTCCTCGTCTCTAACACAAACCATCGCATCCTGTCAACTAAGACTAACGATACACAACACCTTCCCTATTTCCATCTTTCCGCCTGCTCTTCACCATGTCTCGTAGTAAGCGCAGTAAGAAAGCAGCAAATCGCAAAAAGCATCGGGCCAAAGGTATGCTCCCCGAAGCGACGAGTTCTGGTGCCAACTTTTTGATCCGCAAACTAATCCTCAGCAGGCAACAGTGAAAAATTCTCTATGGCTAGTGAATCGGAAGCGGATACTGCCTCAGATGCAGGAGGCTCTGTTACAGATAATGCCGGTAGGTCCCAATATTTTGATGCATGAAGGTGTTTACTAACAGTCGGGTTGGAGGTGAACCAGCCAATATGGCCGTCGATGGCGTCTCTGATCTCAAGCTTGACGTTTCCTCTTCACTCGATGAGTGTGCCGGATGCGCGAAGGTGTTTACTAACAATCACGTTGGAGGTGAACCAGCCAATAGCGCTGTCGATGGTGTTTCTAGTCTCCAGCCTGGCGTTTCCTCTTCACTCGGCGAGTCTGCTGTTAGCAGCGATTGCGGTTCGGACAGTTGTAAGTTGAAGGCAGATACTGCTGTTAACAACGAAGCTCGTCGCGCAGGAGGTATAACTAAGCCCTAGCTGTAGTTGAGGTATGGGAAAATTTGCTGAAAAGAGAATAGGTGACTTCCAACGTATGCTTGGAAGTTTCGGTGCTTGTTTCAGGCGTAGTCCTGCTTTCAGTCGAGGCTTCTTTGATGGTGTTGGCGAGGCTAATGGTGAGTCCCCTACCGTTAGGCGGAAGCTAAAAACAACGATTAATATCCCGTAAAAGTCCTCCGAAACAAGGCAGAGGAGGGTGGCCACGCAGATTCTAACCAATCATCCGGTCAAATGGGTTTTAAAGACAAGGCAGGCGATCGCCATAACAATAAGGGTGCTGGGAGAAAGCGTGTTCGCCCTAACGCAGTCCTGACTGGTAAGCTTCTCTTTCCATTTGATATTATCGCGAGTTAGTATTAACGCTCAATAGAGGAAGAAGAAAATTTTATCACCGGAGCTGACCTACCCATTTACTTGATGCCGGCCGTGAAGGAGGTTATCGAATCTCGTAGAAACTACCAGTTCCTTCGCAAGAAGGGCGGAAGTGGAAAGGCGCGTATCTTATTCGAAGAGGCCTTAGCCAGGCATGGCTTAGCCCACGCCCCGGATGGTGTGGACCCTAGACTCTTTCCGAAAGAGGACGCCGGTTCTAAGGGTGTTCCGAGCAAGCGCTCTGACCCCGAGGGGTTGTCCGCTTCCCCGGAGGTGAAGAGGGAGGTCGACGAGGTTGATTGATATGCTCTCCCTCATAGCTCCTACCCTTAGTCATTGCCTTTGAGTTATTGTACCGGTAGCGTTAGCCATCACCGTCTATAATGACATAGCTTCCAACCACCCGCGAGACCCAAGAGTGTTATGAGTGACAAAATTGTGTATGAGGGGGACCCAACCTGACTCTCTGAATAGTGTCGTTGATAGATCCGTTAGATATCCCACAAATAGCAACGCTTCTGGCTTAATCCATAGATCATTGCCTAGCGTTTTTAATAAAGTGGGCAGTTTGGCAGCCGCCGAGGCCCACTAGACAATCGACCTCATGTGTAATACCCCGCTGGAAAGCCAACTTTCCCCCACCACGGGTTCACTCATTCTTTAAGACGTAGTCGACGCCCAAAATGCCATAACAACAGTAGAACGGCTCAATGGGGCCCGTAGTATCATTCTCTGGTGGATCCCTGAAGACACCGCCCTTGAGGATATTGCCACCAACGCCCGGGGGAGGGTGAAAGTAAGGCGGATTGATTTCGCAGCCAACGCAGTCACAAACTCGCCAGCTGTGTGCATCCCGGGCATGCTGAGGGTGGGGGACTAGAAGAGAGAGGGCCGAGGGGTAGTCAGGCGGAGCAGGAAGCAGGCCTTGGAGTGATCCAATGAAATCTCCAGGCATCGCCAAAATACCCCAAACGAGACCGGAAAGAACGACTATCAGAATTCGAGCTTTGAAAGTTAATCCACAACCTCCTTAAGTGAAAGTCATATCAGGAAAGTCGGTTCATACCCAAGATATCGAGAAAACGGGGACTAGGAAAATATGTAGAATAATCGGGCGGCTATTATATCGTTTCCAATCAGGTCAAAACCGCCCCTGAGATTTAGGCGAGTGAGTGATGTACCTTTATATGGGACAGAGGCGGGAAGTAGTAGTGAGTGAAACAGCTGGGGCATCGAATGATGACTAGTGACGGACTGTTGATAGCGCAGGTATTTGCCGTAATCAGAGGAGAAACTAATTACGAGCATACGCAGAACGGTACTGTATTTGTAGGTAACTCAATGGACGCCACACCTTTTTGGAACCATGCTAGAACCAGTCAGCATCGCCGATCAGTATTATAGTTAATAGATTCTTATCGCTTACTAGTCAAAGGCTTTCCTGCAGGACCTGTCATTAATCCAGATACATATTCTCTCTTAAACCGCCCAAGAAGTCAGGGAAGGTAGGGCCCTCATGACAAGAGGCGGCCTTTTCAAACGTTGAGGTCGACTTAGATTGGTCATCGTACAATTCGTCCGAGGATCGGGTAGCTACAGAGCTGCGATACTGTGCTGTGAGTGGTCAATGAGCCATATCAGGGTAGAACTAACCCAGGCCAATCGTGCGACTGAATTGTCCCAAGACAAGGCAAGGGATAATAAAGATCTAGCTGGGGCCATAAAGTCTATGCAACAGCTATTTTCTAACCCTCCAAGACCCGGAAAGCTTCCCATAACGAAGACATCAAATCTCACTATAGGTCCTAGGAGAGGAAGAAATAGACTAATACGATGCAGTTCGGCTAGTCATTAACGGTGGTACTACAAGGAGCCCATAGCTAATGATTGCTGGGAAACCTATCGTCAGTTATGGTAATATTGGTATAGCAAACAATACCTATCGATTCAAACCGCCAGCGCTGCAGACGGTCAAGCTCTGGGCAAATAACTTAGCTTAGAGCAAATATATCTGCATATTGTAGCTAGGTTAACTAAGCACCAGGATTTTATAATACAAATCAGCATACCCAACCGCCAGAGCTAGGCCCTACAGAAAAGAGAGGGGAATGAAAACCAATGGAGAGATATTGAGATGGATACCAACCAACTTGTCGTAAAAATGTAAAAAAGGAAAGCAAACCCTCCTTATTAGAATCCAGCGCCCGGTGAGCAATTATAGTCGGAAAATTAATAAATAAAAATCAGACCGCATTATAGAAGGCGGGGAAACTAGAGAAACATATGCTATTTTTGTCTCAATAGTACAGCACGAAACCCAACGCAAACCTACTAACTTGGCTGTCCGGCCAGCAATGTAGCAAGAAAATGTTTTTGTGCGCCATGACAAAGAGAAATCCTTAGCCAAGAGTGTATGATAACCTGACCGCCCTGTACCTACCGTGTGCAGATGGTCGAAGCATTAAGATTATTTTGCTTGAATCTTCTCAACTTCCTCCTTGGCCTCTTCCCATCCCTCCAGGTTCTTCTTAGCCCACTCGATATGACATTTAGCGTAGACGATCTATAAGTAGTTAGTATGACTGTAAGTATAATAGTGAGACGCCTCTAACTAACCATCATTTTCTTCAAGTCCTCCTCTTTACCTTTCTGGAACCGCCTCAAGTCCTTCAACACGCCTTTGCTCGCATCCTTGACATCCTTCTCAGCAGCTTCAATTGCCATTTCCAATTGCTGAAGCTGTTCCCGTGTTTTACCAATGTTGTCTCTTCTAGTTCTCTCAGGATCGACATCAACAATCCCGTGGATAGCATAGTTTAGTTTTCCAAACCCCTTTGCCAAAAAGCCCCCGCCACTGCTCCCGGTGGTTGTTGGCGGTGAAGAGTAGGATTGAGATTTTCGGTGTTTTTGCGACTCACCACCGCGTGGTGATGAAGGCCCTGAACGTTGAGATATCGATTTGGAGCGTTGCGGCGGTGAGGTGTCACTATGCGTTGGGGGAAAATCCCCGGAGTCAATTGATTCCACATCATCGGCCCTTGCAGACGGTTCCACACTCCCAGCACCAGAGCCCTCAAAGCCCGATCCCCCGTGGAGGTATTGTTCAATCCTCCTAGCTTCCATCTCCGATCTTTCAAGTCCTTGAAGTAGTGTCCGCTTTTGCTGCAATAGATCTCTTGTTATTTCCTCCTGAACACGTTTCAGGACGCGGTAGCGAAGGACCTTTTGCACTACTCCAGCAAACTGGGCCGATTCGCGCAAAGGCTCTGCAAATCCAGATCCAAGAACTAGGGCCAACTCCTCTGTAGCTATATAGGAGCTATCAACTGCTTGTCCTATCTTTTCAATCGCAGATGCAAGGTCTCCAGACTCTGACAACGAGAACGCATTATACCTAGCACCCAACTCGTGGTAATCAATGGAGAGCTCAGACAGCCGCTTCAAGATCCTACGGTTTACACGCTCGATAGAACCTGTGAGCAAGCTCTCGTAAACCCGCGTGGATGATTCGTAACTGTTAAAATAAGGGTCTAGTTCGGATTCGGAAAGCGTGTGGCTGAGAGGTGGGAAACGGAGATGACCCCGCGATCCAGGATTACCATAGGACGATGAAGGAGGGGAGATAGAAGCATTTTTGAGCTTTGCAGAGGCAGAGGGAAGAGGTAAAAATTGATGAGCCGGTGATGGGCTGGAAGGATTAAGGGGAGGAGCCCTCAGATGTTGTTTTGGCAAGTTTGAAATTGGCGCTGAATGTAGTACTTCGCTCTATAGTTTTCTCTTATATTAGTATAGTTCTTTTATCCGTGGCGGGCTAATGAATGTAAATACCCAGCTCGCATTAGGATCCAGAAACCGTTGAAATACACTGTCTTCTCGAATTTTACGCATCCTAGCGCATCTATTCAAGAACACACCCAACATACGCTTTCGATGATCAATGATGTTGACATTCTCCTTCGCACTGGTGGGAGCTGCAACATAGTCGGAGACCTGGTGTTTTTCCGGAATGGGAGGAACGATAAGACAAGGATGGAGTAGCGAAAGGTTTTTACGGAGTGATTCAAACTCGGAGTATCGGCGACGAACTTCTAAATCCTAAAGGAAAACAGGTTAGATAGAATACGAGGGTCTCGTTAAGTGCACTCCCGCGAGTTCCTTCGAATTCAGGACAAACACGACACTGGCAGGGGGGGATGGGAAGACAGGGGGAAAACATACTCCTGTTCTGATTGTGTACACAATAAAACCGCCACTTCCTTCAGAATTTTTCCCCGCATCGGTGATAACAATTGGCAGATCTCTGTGCTCTAGAAGAGTTTGCTCTACTCGAGAATTGTAACCTTGATCTCTTCTCTGATATTGCTCATCTCCATCCTCATCCTCATCGCTATGTCTGCTCCCAGCTTCGTCTCCTGAGGTTTCCGGAGGTGTACGAGGTGGCCTGGTAAGGAAATCCGGCGGCTCTATATCACTCCCTGCATCGGGAGAATCGTCTCCGGCTACACGAAATGATGAGGTAGAGGACCGACGGTCATATGATAGCGGGTTGTTATCCTCCCACATAGAACCTGCTGTAGAGAAAGTTATCAAAGATGTTTGAGAACCCGCAGCGGTGATGAAGCTAAAACACTCCGATTCGTGGGAACCGTCTTCGGACGGAGGACGGGACTGGAGGATAGAGTAGGACTGTTGAAATCGAAGATGATGAGAATGCGGTGCAACCGATGCGAAGTTGTGCGGGAGGTCGGTGTCAGAGCCAACAGTACCGGTGGGAGTTAAGGTGGTCGATGCGATGGAAGTGGTCGAGGTTGTGGTGGTGGTGGTGGTGGTGGTGGTGGTGGTGACGTCGCGAGGATCGTATGGGGCTGGGGTATCTTGGACCCATGCTATTGTGTTAGACAGCCACGACCACGAATCCTCCTTCCGACGATTCTCTATGTCTACCCGTCTGCGATATCTCCAGATCATCCTTTGGTCCTTGAAGTTAAATATCTAGGTATCGTATTCAGTGATGTGAATTTTGTGATGGGTTCTGGATAGCTTTCGCTGGGTATAATAGAGCTATGGTGGAGCATTTATTTATTTCTAGCTTATGGGACAGAAAATTTTCCTAGAACCGGCATCTTTCCATAGGGTGCAGGTTTTTTATTCCAACAAACAAATGGAGTTCTCCCCACTTTGTCGTCCACTTGGAGACGTCTCCCACTGGCGGGGTTCAACAAAAAGGGCGGGGCGGCGAGTAACTTGTGTCACTCGTCACCCCGTTGAGGCTGGCAAGGAAATTAGCGGCTCCTATTAGGGTTAGGAAAAGCATCAGTTACACTGACTTAGAGCACCTGGAGGACAGTTCTTCCCACAGATACCGTCTGTTCATTCCAAATTAATCTCTCTCAAAAATTACCACATTACACTTTGATTATTCCTAGAAGGTTTCGGTTAGGTGCGTATAGTACTAGCATCTATCGTCTTGCGACATTAGAAGGTCATTGTTCCAGTATTCACAGATCGTGACCGCAACTAATTCTTCTCGTGCAGAGAAACGTTCAAAGCAAGAGCACTCAAGACAAGATCCTCAAGAGGCCAAGCGTTCTCGCCAATCAAAGATACTGTAACTGAACACGCCCCATAAAATTTTCCAACCAACCAAACTATGTGAGAATCCTTTACGGTGAATATAATAGTACTCATTAAGTCTGGAAACTACCTCAATAAGAGGTTTCAGTCAATCCACCACCCTCTGTCCTATCATACGGCTTGGAAAAGTACCGCAAGGGGTTTCGTGGAGTTGTACGAGTTGTACCGTGTCAACTCGATACAAGGCAGGAATTCCGAGCAATTCTCTACTTTAACCTTAATCCAGCAGCAGCTTTAAACAACTCTGTCGTCGGGTTTTGCAAATAAAATAGTATGATACAGATCGGTCCAATGCTCACAAAAACTAGAATTGGTCATTAATTTTTTTATTTATCACACGGCACCTCTTATTCACACATCTCGTAGTTTGGCAACAACTTTCCCGAATTACCCGTCCTCCTGTCCCTCCTACAAGGACAAAAAATATTTCACACATCAACCCCACCAGTGTCATCACTGTCACCCGCTATACTCTCAACGGTGGCTTGTAACGAAGCTGCTGGCCTGGCCACACGATTTGGTATCCCCCCAAGCCTTTCTAATTCCTGTCTTAACTGCGCTTCCCTGAGCTCCCTCTGCAAATCTACAATCGGCTCTCCCACAAATACCCTTGACAGAAGATTTCGTGAGCTTGGGCTTACTGCAGATGAGCGCATTAGCATTGCCCCTCGGGGAGAAATACTCTGATATTCTGGAAATGGTATACTCCTTGAGGAACTGCCCCCACGCGGACTCGCTGCTGAATTGGCGTTTGAGGCCCCATAAGGTACAAATGTACATATGGAACACCCGTCATTATGAATGGGAAATGAAAGGCTGGATGAAATATTTGATCGTACATCCTCTGATTTCTGTGGCTTATGCTCTAGCTCCTCTTGCTCTCCTGGCTTCTCCTCTTGCTCTACCGATAGTGAGAGCTGGTTAGAGGTGTTAGGTATGATTTTTGTGTGAATGGGAGAAAGGACAGCAGGAGCAGAGGCTTCGGGGGGTGCCACGGCATCTGGATTCACACACGGTGTTGCACTGACAACAGACGATTCATTTGGGGGTTTGAATGAAGGAGTGTATGGCGATGATGAGGCGCGCGTTGTTGCTGTTGATGAATGAGGGTACCCGGCTGAGGAGGCAGGTCTTTCGAAGGTTTGGGTGGTTATGGTTATGATAGCTGGGGTCGGTGTGTGTATGTGTCTCTGCCTACCCGGACTCTGATCAGGCGGTCTGGGACTTTGTGGACGCTTAACAGCGCACGGCTGAGAGCCTGGGGTGGCTGCTGCCTCTTCGGCTTCTGCCTGGGGAGGGGTATGAGGTTCGGTGAAGCTGGATGGTTCTTGTTCTGACGTAGCGTGAACAGTATTGGACCTAGCGGAGCTGCTTGTTGTGCTTGAGCAAAAATTAACCAGTGATCCTGGATGTTCCATTTCTATGCTTGGGCACTTCTGCTCATGGTTGAAAGGTTCTGTTGACCATAAACTAGAGCGTGTGCTCTCGTGGAACTCATCCTCGGTTATTGTCTCAAGTTTGCTCTCTAGCTCCTCCAAAGAATAACAGCCAAAGTCAGAGCTCATGACGGGCTCTGCCGAAACCTGCGAGGTGAACTCGTCGGACGTACCTGTGGATCCGGGGATGCGGTCTGGTGGAAAGAAGTGATGCTGAGCTTTTAGGGATGATGTGGAGGATGGCTGGCAACATGTGTGCTCAGCCAAATATGAGGGCTGAGAGGAACATTGAGTACCTTCTGAACTTGTGGGAGGCGAAGGGGAAATATTCGAAGAATTCGACCAAGGGGAATTGGGTGGCTGACATAGCCGTGAGGAAGCGCTATGGATTGTGCTGGGAGGAGAGGTCTGGTATAAGGGGCCCAGCGAGCCCCCGCCTCTCGAAATGAAACCCTCCCTATTTCGTCCTGAGCGACTTCGTACTTGGGTGTGGATCTCCCGGATCCTTCTTGTTTCACCCTCTCTTCTGGTCTCCCGTACTTGCCCTAGTCTTATTGAGCTACCCGGGATGTACACCTGTGGTGGACGCCTTATGTTTGAGGGGCCGTCCCTTCTCCTATGGGGTCCGTAAGGAAATGGTATTACTTGGGATGGCACTGCCGTTTCTCTCAATCCTAGAGACTTCCTTTGATATCTAGTTGAGCGTGCCCTTAGCTGCTCCGCTCGGTTTCCATCAATTTGTGCATGGTCTCGAGTGTCTCGGGGAGAACGTCTCGGTGGGTGAGCGGGTAGCGATATCCTCGTCAGCGGAAAAATACTTGATTTCCTGACAATCTCCTGGCTTCTCCTGGGTCTATCGTTTCGACTGCCGGTTCGTAGCTGATGTTCATTTCTCCCCCTTGTTCGTGGAGAAAGAGCGGTTCGAGATATCGGACGTTGGGCACACCTGCCAATCCTTGCGTCAAGCTTCGTTATACAGTTATTATTTCCGTGTCCTCGGCCAAAGAGGCGCCCGCCACCATTGCCTCCTCCTCCTCCTCCTCCTCCCCCTCCTCCCGATATACGTCCTCCAAGACCGCCCCTTCCTCTGGTGCTATTGTTCCACCCCCGCCGGCCACCCCGGCCAGAGGAATAACCTACTCCACAGCAACCGACACAAAGGATTTCCAGGCATCCCACATTATTTGGTATATGACGACCCCCATTGGTATTACTCACAAACCTGACGCGGGGGTGTTGTGGCTGGCCCGATACTCCTCTGATACCAGTACGATGGCTTCCTCCCCCGAGCTTATTTTGTTTTTTTGACTTTCTCCATGAGACGCAACAACAAAGGGCTCCAATGGTCAATACCAGACCCAGCAGGCCGAACGCGACGCCTACCGCAATCCCCACGGCATTTTTCGCATCCTGTTCGTAAGCCTGCTCCTTATTGACTGTCCTAGAAGATATTGCGGTTGGCAGTGTCTGTCCCTTGAAGTGGTCCGATGACGGCATTGTGAACGGTAGAGAGGTATAGCCAGAGGGTATATCATAGACGAGTGTGAGAAGCCCTTTCCCTCCAGATACATCATATATGGAAGCGGTGCGAGCTGGCGCCATTGTCTAGAACTGCACCAACCCTGATGGGAAGCTGCAGGGGTATGTCCGTGCAATTGTACTGTAGGTTTCTACCTCTTGTTGTTTTTACTTTTGAAAGTCCAATGTGTACGGTATTTGGGGTTACAGTATCGTATTGCCCGCTGATACCCCGGTACCATATCGCTCAAAGAGCCCAACAGGCTTTTCCCGACTCAGGATGTGTGAAACCTGAGGTTGTAACTTGCAAAAAAGAAAAAAAAAGAAAGGTGAGCTTCAGCTGCAAGAATCAACGAAATGCAATGCAATGCAGACCAGATATGATACTTACTTAGTTGCCCTCTCCCTTCCTCGCAGTAGTTCACTTACTTACAGTAGGCCGGAGAAGACGGTTTATATAATTATAGGAAGAATATCTACTACGACACATTTCCTCACTCCTCGCTAGGCACTTATCGTAAGCATGGTTATGTTAGATCGCATATCTAAACACCTCATGCAATAAAGCGCCGAGCATAGGGTATACTTACCGTTCATCACACAGCAACGGCAGTCGGCATGGCAACTTCCACAAGAATGATGATATAGGCAATGTTAGATGGCACCTGATGCAAATAATGCTCTAGTTTTTTTCTTGAGGGGTGGTGGTTAGTTCGCTAGGATGCGATGCGCCTTTCCGAGTGATCTGATGTTGACAGGTGACGATGGTGACAAACAGACTGCAGAAGTCATTGGGGTGTGTTTGTTGTCCCTTTTCGTAGGCTTAGGGCGTTATGATGTGATTATAGAAGAATAGATTAAGAATATTTAGGTATGCATAGGAGCCGAAATAGCTTTCCTGCTGGTCACACTCGTAGTTATTTACAGCACGACAGCCATCCTTGGGTATCTACTTGCGGTATACGAATACTCTAATATACAAGCTAACACCTCATCCGTCTCTGCAATCTCCTTCCTCCTTTCGCTATCCCTCTGCTCACTTCCTCCTCCTCATCCTCGGTCATTTCCTCCGCGGGCAATGGTCTATAACTCACAGCTCTGACGCTCGGACTTTCATTCGAACCCTGTTCACGCCGACTGTAGACTCTGCGCTGCCCTGATGCACTACTAGCAGCAGCACCAGACGCTTCATTCTGCGCCATGGGCAATGGCCAATTCGACCTCTCGCCCGACCTTTGCGATGGCAACACAGTCCCCCCGGCGGAGGGGCGTTGATCAGTGCCAGCGATATCCTCAATACCTCCGCGGGTCGAATGCATAAAAACTGGGTCGGAAATCTGGTGAATATCGATCTTTTTGTGGGCCCTGCCGATTCCATCCCTCTTCAGGCCCTTCCCTTCCCGGTACTTTTTGTTCCCTCCAAGCATACCGGCTGCTGCGAAACGGCTACTCCCTCCGCTTGCTACTGCTGCTATGGCACCTTCGGCGTCGCTATCGTCGTCTTCGCTCTCGGCATTTCTTCCTCTTCTTCCCCACAGACCACCACCGCTCTCTGGATCCTGCTTCTCCCTTCTATATCTCTTTGCCATGCAGAATAGTACCAGTGCTGCTGCCATGACTCCGAGTAGTAGCCCGATTACCAAACCTGCTCTATGGCCTGGGGACCAGTCGTTCCAGTGAGTTTTGTTGTTGCCGGTACTTGTTGGGGTGGTGCCGGAATTGGTGGGTGCTGGGAATGGTCGGAAGACGGTAGCAGTGATGGTAATTATTGATGGGGTGGTGGAAGTTTGAAAGAAAGTTGTGGTTGCGGTGTCCGTAGTTGTTGTTGTTGTAATGGGTGACGGGGGGGTAAGAGTAGTAGGGGTCTTTGGAATTTCGACGGAAGTGTAGTAGGTCACGGTCGTAGTTGTGAATAGTGGGGTACGATTTGGAGGGGTATATTGACCGTCTGGTCCGCCCCAAGAGTGTTGATTATTTGCCATTAGGGGAAAGAGTGTTGGAGAATGTGATAAATAGGTTGGTTGTAATAAAGAGGTTGTGCTTAGTTTTGGTTGATATGTGATTTAGTATAATAATAATATGTGCTTTGTTGGTAGAGGAGAGATATGTGTGTGGGGGGAGAAAGAAAGAAGGTGAGAGTGAAAGGGTGAAAAGCAAAGGGGGGGAGGGAGGGAAGCAAGGATCAGGCGGGAGGGGCGCTACCAGCTTCTGGTTAGGTTTGTCGTGGGTAGCGGCAGGACGGTATGTAGGTTTGTTCCCTGGGGATTGATTGACGTTTCTTAGGCTTTGCTCCCGCTCCCCTCTTATCATACCATAGACTGCTGTCATCGGAATTGTCGTATCGCCTCTCAACAACCCTAACTTATCCTTACGATATTATACGATTTTTAATATGGCACTGCACTCACTCACTCACACAGCAAGTAATAAAAAAAAGACTATTCTGGAACCACCACCAGAACGGGTTTAAAGTTAAGATTAAAAAAAACCCCTATGAATTTATCATATAATATATCATTACCACCCCCGATTCCATCTCCACCTCCCTTTCCACCTACCCACCCCCATCAATCCCACCAACCAACCCAACCCCAGCAAAAACCCTAAACAATCCTAACCCCCCCCCCCCCCCCCCCCCCCGCGGCCCCCCCCGCCCCCCCCCCCCCCCCCCCCCCCCCCCCCCCCGCAGTACTTGGCTTGGGAACAATGTACCTGTACATGTATGGTAGGGCACCTGACCGGGGAAGAGGGTTGTACCACACTGTACCAATACTGTGCTTATATAACAGTGTAGGTAGGGTAGATGCAAGGACTGCAGTAGTGTCTGTCGAGGCAGGAGGCGGTGGAGGAGGATAGGTATGATATTACAGTATCGTGGATCTAATCTTGATTAAGGCTTATGCGCCTCAGACGAGAGTGTACCGGTACCGGTATCCTAAGTGTCTACGGGACCCGGGTTTGCGGGTTTGGGTCATTCTCAGAAAGGGAGGGGGAGCCTAAGTTAAGCTTGTATGATATGATATCGCACATGCAAGCATCGTGTGTTAGAATAATATATACTAAGTCCGGGGAATTCTTAGACTGTCAAACTGCAGTACCGGTACTTATCATACTCTAATTCAAGCCTCTCAGTACCATACCAGCACTACTCCTCACAAGACACCAATGTTAGGAAGAAAAAAAGAACCCAATAGTCTACCGGTATTCTCCCACACCCAAGCCACTCCCTCCCCTTCATACTCCCGGTAGAGCAAAACTTCCAGAAGAACAAGAACCTCAAACCCCCATGCAAGGGGCACCGGGCCCGTCCGAAAACAAAGTATATGCTGTACCAGTATATACAAAAAAATCCCTCCAATCTCAACCTCCCCTTCTCCCCATCACTACACAGTGAGATACTATCTATCAAAAACACTACGGTATCATACTATACCATACCAAGTAAACCAATCCACATCCAAGGCACAGCACGACACGACACGACACGAAACGAAACGATACGATCAGATACCTGGAATACAACCCACCTACTAAACGCGGGGGAGGAGCCCCCACCCATCTGTATTCTACCTACCGGCCGGCCCCCAACATGATGCGCAAAGAGAGGCGAGGAAAAAAGTTTTTTTTTCCAAGATCAGATCCGATATTGCATCGTGGACGTCAACGTCAAGGCTCGATTCCTTACTTGCGATTGATTGATCGATTGATCAATCAAGAGGTGCTATTGGTGGAAAGAAATGAACGGAAAAAGCAATGTTGAGGTGGGCCAGCAATGATGTCTTTTCTTTTTTTTCCTTTCTTCCTTTCTTTCGCCTTGCGAGGTGACGGGAGGAAGAGGAAGGAAGAGGAAGAATCAGATTCGGAAGACGCCGATGGAAGCAAGGTTTTCATTACTTCTTTTTTTTCGGCTTTGGGCGTGGACGGGAGGGAGAGAGAGATGATGATGCCTGGTTGGCGGGTTGACGGAGAAGCAATATCGTAGACGGAGTAGAATGGAGTGTATCATGATAATAGTCCAGTGCAGTAGAACGGTAGAAGAGAAGAGAGATACTGTAAAGGATCAAATCGCTGGATTTTACTGTAGTGATTACAAGACTTTCCTTCACATCTAACTTGCCCTCATGGCACTAGCACAATATCTAATGAATTGAAGTTATGATAGCATTGCACTCAATGCTCGTCCCTTTATCTCTCACCCTCATCTCGCTTGTCATGGCTTGTGTGCCGTACCGTACTTTACACCTTGACTCCTGCATTAACAGTTACTGATTGTGGGAGGCTCTTTGAATCAACCTATTTGGGCACCCCAAGATCATCCAACTTTGAACAACGAAGTCCCCTGAAAGACAACACCTATTCCAAATATAAAGCTATTAAGAAAAAAAAAAGGCGGCCAATCGGACAATGTCGCACCCAATTATTTCCGGTTAATCTCTCAATATCTTGAGTTAACCGCCTATTAACCCAGAGATTTGTTAGCTAATCTAAATTCACCTATCACCATTACGAGTACTGTACTTGTAGTAAACCAAGACACTTGTCGCCGCAGCCCGGTTCAAGGAAGGAAGGAATCGCCCCACCATGCAGCAGCACCCGCCATGCAAGACCATTATCATATCTCCGCCCACCGACCCATGCTATGCGGTACTATTCGTTACCCGCGGCAGACAAATCAAACCCACCCCGCGCAACAACCCACGGACCATCCGCCCTTCCAGGACACCGACAGCAAGGCCTTGGAGGAAAGGACGCGGAAGAAAGAAAGCTTTTCCCTACCGGTACTACGGTATACCCTGCCTGCATGGTGGGGAACGAGAAGGGCGATTAATGGGACGCATAGGAACCCAATTATTTACAAATTAACCCTTCACTAATTATTAGGGTAGACAGATACGGTAGTAAGCCAAAGTGAAATCCGCAGTCCGGTGCCGGCAGCCTATGTGCTCGAACCCATTAACAGGAATAGACAGGGATATATTATTTAGCTAATTAACCTTAAATAACTGTTCCATAACTCCCCACCTCATTTCTTTCTTTCCCACAGTTCACCCTTTTTTCCCTCCTTCCTTTTTTTTTTCTCCACCAGCACTCGGTCCGTCTCTCTCTCCGTCCTCCCGTCACATCACATCACATCACATCCACCCCCCCCCTGCCTGCCTGCCTGCCCTCGACCTGAACTTAACACACAACCAACCAACCAACCAACCACCGCCCTCTCTCCCGCCCCCAAAATATTCTGTATCGAACCAACAACCCCGCAAGCAAGCAAGCCACCACACTCCCAACTTCCCAAAACCCAGAAAATCCAAAATCCAAAACCCACGTGTTTGTCTGTACGATACGATAACTCATTCTAGAAAAGGAAGAAAAAAAAAAATCTTCTGGACGGGAAGAAAAAAAGAAGGAAGAAAGGGAAAAAAAATCACATCATAATAATATTATTATTACGATACTACTGGTATGTAGCACAGTGCTCAATTTAACGCCACTGCCACATATAACTGTCCGGTACTAGTACGGTACAGTACAAAACCCTCAACCCTACTGTACCTCACACTTCCCACCCCGAATCGCCGATGTCTCATCCTTACTGTATCCCCCCGGGCGCGCGCCTCCCAATTCAGCCGCTCACTCATAGAGAAAGCACCACCCACCCCCTTATGACACTGCACGAGTACCGTAATCCATACCGGCACCATAACTTCCTTACGGGTATGATACAATAACAAAAAACAAAAAAACAAAAACTTTTTTCATCTACGTCATACCCGAAGATCCATCATCATCATCCCTTCCGCGAAAGATTTACAATACCGTGACACAATGACTGACTTACTTACTTACTTTACTTACTTACTAACTCATCCCGTATGATAAAAATCACCGGATGGTTTTTACAAGTTTACGGACACAGTAACAGTAATCATTGTCGCACAAGGATAAGGGTACGGTGCCGGTACCTGTAGGTAGAGTCTACGGGGGAATCCGGCCAGTTCTGCGAAAGAAAAAAAAAAGGGTCAGAGGGAAAAAGTACCGGAGGAAGGCTGCATGACGTCCGTTGCCAAGACTTTATGGATTTTTTGCTTTTGTGATTGTTTGTTTGCGGTGTGCTTTTTTGCACTCGAGTAGACTATGATAGGTAGGTAGACTACTTGTATTGTAGGCGGAAGAAGTATGGAAGGGAAGGGAAGGGAGATGAAGGTCAGGTGGGAGATGTGGGGGGCGGGGCGGGGAGGGGATGGGAGGCCCCGGAGGGGGGGTGCTGTGGGGCTCTGCTTCCTTCATTCTTTCATTGCTTCGTTCTTTCCGCCTGACCTGTCCTGCACTGTACTGTACTGTAGATTTCCTACCTGGCCTGGTGAGAAATATCATGGAGTCGTGGGACTTAGCATAGATACGGTATGTGGTACGGTAGTGTGTTTGCGGATACTGTAAGACGGGGCAGGGCAGGGCTGTTCGCTGAGTCTACAGCATCGCAACTCCCAGCCACGGCCGCCGTCATTTTTTCCCCTCTTTCTATACCGGTAGTGACTTACCACCGTATGATATGGCGGCGGTGCGCAGAGGAGAAAAATAGAAGTGGTTTGCCGGCCAATTAGCTTTCTGTGCTGCTTCGGGGGCGGGGAAAGTGGTGGCCTAGGGGAGAGAGGGAGGGAGGGAGGGAGGGAAGAGGGGAAAGCGGAGGGTTGGCAAAATTGGCTTTCTTTCCCTTCCTTTTCTGCTTCGGTCCGGGTATTACAATATCTATCTATCCTGGACGGAGAACTGCAGGCGGTGGATACTTTCTTTTTTGTATTTCACGAGATCCTGATACGACTCAATACGATGCGATACGGTTGTATACATTACATACAAGGATTCCTTTCCTTAATTTCCTACACTTATCCTTTCAGGCCCGTTTTTACCAGAGCCGTAAAAGTTTCAAGTGTCTACCACCACCTCCATTCGTCGCCGCTGAGAGATTGAAAAGAGGAGAGAGAAATATTGCCCCCGGAAAACAAAGGAGATGTAAGAAGAGGTAGAAAAGAAAAAAAAAAGGACCAACCCATAAAGTGAGGGAAATAAAAAATTATTATGAAAAGAAAGAAGAATGAATGGGTTTGCTTTTCCAAAGCGCAATTGGGAAGGAATCAACCAGACACCCGTTCCCTAGAGGTTGAATGATAGACACGAATTGAAGTAAAATAATTAAGGAAAAAGAGACCCAAATCAAAAATGCAGAGCAACACCAGAAAAAAAAGAAGAAAAAAAACGCTGGTACAGAGGTTAGCTAAAAAAAATGGAGAAAAAGAGTTGAGAATAAGAATGAACAGTTAGAAATTTATATCAGATCCCCTACCTTTGCTCTGTCCCCCATTTGTCCCTTGTTTATAGTCAATGGTATAAATCAGTAGAAGGTAAGGAAAGAAGGAAAAAAGAAAACGAGGATATTTATGGTCATAACGGGTCGTGAAATGCTGCGGCCAAGATCCTCTAAACCCTCCGAAGCTTCAGAAATTCAGAGCGCAAAAGCAGGATTGGTTCGATTTCTCTCTGGCTCTCTTATCCGTGCCAGGGGGGGCCCAAGAGGAAATTATGCCGGATTATGCTCGCTAAAAAGATAGAAAGAAAAAACTTGACTTTTCCCAAACCAAGCCGTAAAAATACAATCCGCCCGTAAAGAAAGGAAATGGACCCCATCCCACTGATCACCATCCGAAACCCTTTTTATGTGCAAAACGTAAAGAAATGAGAGTAGTGGCGAGGTGTAAGTTCGAGCGGACGGTTACTTTAATCGACTGGTCGAATTCCGGCTTCGTGCTCCGGTTCCCGAATCCCCCGTTATTTTTGAGGTAGCCATTAATGATCCAATGTACCTGTAATGAGAAACCCCCGGTTAGTTACTGCTGTGTGGGGAGATAGATCGATGCCAGTCCCAGAACCAAGTATGGAAAGCCAGGCAGTGGTTGGCCAGTAAGTGGAATAAGAATGAGGGGAGAGCCAGAGGTGAGCCGTACTCTTGTAAAAAGCGGTTTTCTCCTTCCAGTTTATCATGCTCTTCGCGAACCTTATCGACACGATCTAGTAATGCCAAAAGACCGGACTGAAGGGTTTTGGCTTGTCTAGGAAACGAATAAAAAAATAGTCGTTAGCGTGCTGTAAAAGAAAAGATACCGTGGTAATGAAGTGAGCCAGGCGGTGGAACTCACCGCTCTAACGTAGCCTTCGCTTCCCTGCCTATTTTCTCTAATTCTTCGCTGTTCCGTCGAGGGCTCATGCTTCGTGCGTCGTCTTCTCCATAGACTTCTCTTTCTATCACCGGTGACCTGCCTCTTTCTACCATATCACCGTTGCTTCGTGAACGCGCATCGTGATTTGCGTGGTGGTCCATAGGGTCTTGGTCTCCGCGTATCGAGTCGGGGGTGAAGGAAGCGGAGGAAGCTGAGAGTGTAGGTGATTCGAGTACTCCGACCTGAGAGCGGGAAGAATAGGTTCGGTTAATAGGAGGTCTCGTCGACGACATAGTCAAGTTAAGGTGAAAAGGAACGGGTGTGGCAACGGCAGCGAAAGTAGTGGTAGTAGTTGTAGTGGTGGTGGTGGTGGTGGTGGTGATGGTGGTGACGACAGCGGCAGGAATGGTGAAGATGCCAGCTTCTTGTAGTCGTCTGAGACTCAGCCAGGTGGTGTGGTTATAGTTTTAGTGGTGGAGGGGGTTGCCTCTATTGTAAAGAGGGGAGAGGCGGAAACACCAAATTAATAGCCGCCGCAAATAGAGAAACAGGCACTTGCCAGAAGGACACTGAAAAATAAAAATAAAATAAAAAAGACACACAAAAAAGCAGACAGAATAGAATGGAATGGTATCAGATGAATAAGTAGAAGACTTAAAGGCGAAGCACGTAGGTCTCTCTTATTATTAACATTTAAAAAAAAACCACTTTTTTTTCTTCTGTTTTTCTTCTATTCTCTCCAAGGGTCTTCTTTGGAAGCAGCTAGCGGTGAAGGAAGGATTTCTTTTTCTGTAGGTCTTGGATGTAGTGGTGGTGGACTGGTAGTGGTCAGAGGGAATGAGAGGTAGCGGTGGTATGTCTGTTATTTAGTGGAGGGGGGAAGAGAAAGTGGAGGCAGAGAAGTGCGGCGACGGGAGAATGAGAACTGGTAACGTGGGACGGCAACCTTTTTTCGAATTAGAGAAGGGAGGGAAGGTCTCTCTTTCTCTCACTCTTGAGCGAAGAGCGTGCCTGTTTTAGCTGTAAGTCTCTCTTCTGTCTTTCGTCAGACCGTTTTGTAAAAGTGTCCCTGTGTCTTGCGACTGGCGTATCGTGGTATCGTACAGGAACCAAATATTTTGTATCGACTACAGTAAGATGTGTGTGAGGATGCAAATGGGGACTCAAAAGGGTGCGGGTGCCCGGATGTATTATGTACGACGTGTGAGTGAAGGAGTAGTAAAGTATGGAGGAGTTGGGCAGCGAGCTCAAAGTCTACCAATCAGCACTCGTTCCTCCTCCGCCTATCTTCTTCTACTTTGCGCACCCCCCCCGGAATAAAATTGAAAATAAAATGCCCACAGAGACGTGCCTGCACGATACGAGTACCGGGAAGTGCTACGAGTCTACGACTCTATTTCTTCCGGACTGCCACCTGCGGAGGATAGCTCTGCCTGCCTACATAACTTAACTTACTTGTAAGAGCACTCTTGCATGCGCTCTATCTTCCTAAACTCTGGCAGAGAATAAATATATACTCGTACAATATACGGTAGCAAGAGTGAAGGATCGGGGATCCAGAAAAAAGGTCTTGCCTTGCCCCCCTCATCATCATCCCCCAACATTTATGCTTCCAAAAGTTGAGAATAATTGACGCTATTCCGATTTCTTCCTCCCCAAAGCTACCTCACTCGCTCCCTGCCCTTTTCAGCCTTCCATTGGTCGTGTACTGTTCTGTACTTGTCAAGTTAAACCCACTTGCGGGTACAGTGCTCTCAACTCCCCCCTCTGTGATGAATTGGTGAGCAGTGAGATCGCAGACCATCGCTCATCAAATTCAACAGCCCCTCATCATCCCCCTTCCCTTTGCCATGACAAGGTCAAAAAGGATACCGGTACACCTCACGCTCTAGACAACTCTTATAGATTAAACCGTCGTGTCGTGATGAGCGTCCCCGGTGCCGGGTGAGCACCTACACTGCCGCGTTACCTCTTTCCTGGTATAACCTCCTTTTTCCTCAGTTCTCACAACTCATTACCCAAACGGTCACTGTAGCTCGTGATTCATTATTGTACCCGGTATTAGGGAGGTCTCTTTTTTTTTTTTTTTTTTTTCTCTTTCTCTCTTCCCGGAGAACTGATAGGATGCCCGCCAAAGTAAAAACAGGGGAGATGATGTCCTGTTTGATAGAATGCCTGTCAGTAGAGAAGTTAAAAGAATCCTGGGGTGTTGATTGACTCCCCCGGCCGTCAAGGTCAACTTCCCCAGACAAAAAATGGATCCCCGCCATTTCTGTCTTAAATAATTTGGATTATGATGACAATTGACTTGCCCCGAATCTGTTCTGTGAGCCTCATGAATTGAATCAACCGATCGGATAGAAACATGAGGAATTTTGAAACTATGAGAGCCTGAATTGAAAGCGGTGTCTCCCTAATCGCAGTGAATGGTCGAGCATAAACTTGGTGTCCAAATATTTGCTGGGGTGTTAGGCATCCATTGTTGGCATTCCATCAACAACGGGCATCCTATTCCCCTGTTCTTGTTTTGGCGGGCATCATATCAGTTTTCCGTTTTCTTTTTTCCTTCTTTTTACTGCTGTTTCTCTCTTCTTTTTTTTTTCTTTTCACTGGAGAAAGAGGGAGCGAAGACACAATTTTTTTTGTGATTCCTGCACAGGTCGTGCTCTACTTGTGTTAGCCCGAATTTCTCTCTGCGAATTAGACATTTCCTCTTTGTCACACCTTATATCATCACGAATTAAAAAGACCGCCTACCGTACTTTCTCAGGAAAAAGTAATTAAAATAAGTGAATCTCTCTCACAACCATGCTGCCCACTAACCCCAAGACTGAATAAATATATTTGAATTGACTAAAACTAAAGCGAGGAGGAGGCACTGAAGCAGTGCCCGGGGAGAAGGAGGGAGAGATCCCGTATGGTAGAGAGAGGATATGAGAAGTAGATAATTTACCTATCATGATGGAATTATTGTGCGGTGCAAACTAAAAAAAGTTAGTCAATCTCGTGGTGCTCGAGTATATTCAGCTACAATATACCTTTTTTTTTTTTCCCTTTCTTTTTTTTGCGATTGAGGACACTCAAGTTCACCTCAAAACTGGGCTGGTACATAGGGAGGGAGTGCGTAAGGTTTTTGCTCGCTCGGTTATCCCATGTAATTCGTGCGGGTCCAATGACGAAGAGGGGGGGAAACAAAATGACAGGCATTGAGAACGCTTATGACGAGTGTTTCGTCGCGGGTGCTATTGATGCCAGTACGGTACATGGGAAAGGAGCGACGGGGCGGTGAGTGGGGGGCTCTCGCTTTACGAGGGCTGCTTAGGCATGCCTTAGTTAGGAGGACAATTGGGGTGGGTTGGTTTGATCTGCGCTGGGACGAAGTTTTGAGCTTAGGGGAAGAACATATCATAATCCTCATGAGAACAGTGCTCGCACGACACGCTTCAGCAACTGTAGGAAGTGATGATTTACAAATTGAAGTGGGCTTGTGGACCTGTGAGACATGGGCGAGGTGGGTGAAGGCGTGGAAGACTGGTCAGAAGGTTCATAAGGTCCGAAAAAGAAGGAACGGAAGGGGGTTAAGGTGAAGGGGGCGGAACTTTGAAGCAGCAAATCGGGACTTTTGCTGCTTGTATCATATAGCGGCGATTCTCATCGTTAGATGGCTAACAGTTGGTCGTATCTAGTGCTGTGCTAAAACCATACAAATTACCGGTACTCGAGTACTCCTTCTCTTGCGAACCACGAGGCGCTGATTGTGCCATAGTTATGGAAGAAGCTGTGTCGTTGGAGATGGAAAGGAAGATAGGGAAGTCCACCATAATAAGTCACAGTGCTGATACTCTTTTTTTCCTTTTTCTCTTCTTTTCTTTCCCTTCCCCCCCTTTCTTGAAACTGTCTCAGCATTGACGTTTGGGGAAGAAAGTCTCTCCGTCTAGTTTTTGCTTGTGTTTCCATTTCTCGTGATACAAGCCAACATTCCCTCTGTCCCCCACCCTCCAGCTATTATATCTTGGGCCAAGGTTCCACCATTTTTGAGCGGCAGGTCGGTAGGCCGCCGAGGTCCTAATAATACCAAGGTATTTAATCTCACGACATCTAGGACATTAACTTGTGGTTTTGGCGTTTCCTTTTTCCTTTTTCTTTCCTTTTCAGAATAGGAATGCTGAGGCGTTTGAGGTCAACTACCGTAGCGGTCTCGTACCGTGCACTGCTATTGATGTAACCAGTCAGGAGGATTCAAAAATAAGCTGCCTGTCCAGGCAACAGCTGCTCGCTGAGTGGGCGACACAGAACTAGCTACGGTAGGATACGATATCAGAGTTGTATGGTAATCGCTGATTTTCGTTAGCTTTGGTTCTGTGGTTGGAGATCATGTTGAGCACACAGACGAATTGGTCGGCCAGAATGACATGGCTAGCCTTTGGTCAAGCCTTCAATGCCAACAAAGTCGGAGGGTAAGTCAAGTTACCGGTTTGGTGTGGATATTTGGATTCATATAGCTAGCTGCTTCACGGCTGGGAGCTGAAAAAAGAACGGAGGAGAGAAACCGTCCCTCAACTCTTTTTGAATTCTCCACACCTGTCATTCCCACGCAAAAGCCGGTAGGCCTTCTGCATGGGGATGTGAACTAGTCTCCATGCTGCACCGGTACTGTACATTGTTGTATGTGCTCGAGCACTGTACTTGTATACGATGATACACATACAGTATTTGCAATGCTGTATCATACTCTTTTCATCTTCAAGCACTAGCACTGCCATGCATTGCCATCCTTTCCCCAGAGGCATGGCACCCATACAACCAACTGTCCGAGTATAATAAGATAATTTAGGCGAACAAACTCTCTTGTTGGACTGGGTGGCCCCTCTAAATGAATTTATCAAATCTACCGTACCGTCCCATACGGAGGTTCTCAGTTGCTGGATTGCAACAATTCCGCGATAGACTCTGTAATTTCACGGGTTTCACTTTTTTCGTCAGGTTGCAAATATCTAGCGGCTACAGAAGCTGACCATAGAATTTATAACAACAACCACGACAACGAAAGATGGGAGCGTAGTTAAATTTGGTGAGAGCAACACTGGCTGGATGAAGGGTTCCAACGTCGTACGGTACCGCTCCCGCTATCTCCCGAAATACCGGTAATAGCAGCAACTGTCCCTGATCATCACGTTATTCCTACTGTACTTTTCCCACTAATTCAATATCTGGTGCTCCCTTGTCTTGTTTGTGCCTTTTGCAACGGCCGAGATTGAAGGCGAGAGGGTCATCAGGTCTCTCCCACGGCTCTTGCTTTGAACCAACAGCCACCCCTTGTCCTGTCCTGCTGCCCCGTTTCCTGCATCATATTCCAATAGTCCAGTCTGCCTGACGCTTGATTGTTTTGATTTGGTTTGGTCTGGTTTGGTTTGTTTTTGATATTAGTTTGCTTTGACGCCTACGCTCTCCCTCGAGATACCGTACAGTTACCGTGTCTCTCGATTGCTATCATTTCCGCCCGAGTTGGTGTCTACTTTTCCGTGGGTGGTCGATTTAGTGTTGCTTTTTGTGGTTGTGGTGGTTCCGCTGCCCTTGCGCCTCAACCCCTCCGCCTTGTGCGAGGTCGGATATCGACGCAACGTCAACCCTACCGAACCCGCCCAACTAGAAGAAGCAGTGCCCTGTGACGATTGCTAACGCGCTACATTATCCTTTTCTGCTACCATCTGCTATCATTAACAACACTTTCCCCCGCGCTACCTCATTACATCCCCGATGTCCCACCGCCAGCGTCGAACAGGTCTTGGTGGTTCACAACGCTCGAGGCAATCAGTCCTGGTGACCGCTGACGATGCTTACACCTATGCCCTCCGTTGCGCTTACCTGGCCTATCTCCTCCAGCCTCGCCCTAGACGACAGGTCCCCGCTCCCCCTCCGCCACAAATCCATCGCTCATCGACTAGCTTCCATGAGTTGATGCGAGATTTCTCTAGCCACACGAGCCGAGGCTCGAAGGGCAACAGGTTTCCTAAAGGGTTTCTACCTGCACTTCAGCCAAGGCTAGAGGGTGTGGTTATGGGAAGGGAACCTGGTGCCGAATACAAAGATGCCGCTGTGAAGCGAACATTTGGAGCCTTCTACGCTGCCTTCAGGGAGCCTCGTTTCTACGAGGGAGTAGCAAAGTCTCGACGAGCTGAGGACTTGGTCTTGATCTTTTACTCTTCGGCTACTAAGGAATTGCAGAAGGTCAAGCAAGATGATTCATGGAAATGGCTATCCGACCGTCATGTGGCACTATTCGTGAGGCTTATGTACAGCGTTATTAAGGATAAGGATTGGATCGGGAGCTATCCAGAATTGGCGTCACAATTAGCAACTCTGGAATCCAAGCTGCTTCAGCATGATCAGAATCTGGCGGAGGAGACCCGGCGGACTTCCACAGCGATGGTCTCGGCCCCCCCGGCACCCCTGAGCTATAATGTCAATGATATGCCCTTGGTGAAGGTGGTAGCTAGGACTTTTGGTGTATCTCTGCAGACATGCCAGCAAGATATTAACGCGAACAGGTCCGCATGGACGGAGAAGGCAGCCCTCATGGATATGAAGGCATATAGTAATAACTTAAGTCTCGGAAATACTAGACGGACACTGCGGAGTGACGATTTTGATACGGATGAAGCATGGGAAGCGTGGCGGAAATTAGAGACCCCGGCTCTCTCCCAGATCATGCTCGGAATTGTACAGTCGAATCCTTCAGAGCTCGCGAAAACGACTTCCGGTCCGAGCCCGATTACGGCTCGGCCACAGTCTTTGCAACAAAATAGTTCATACCCTTATCATGATCTTTCGCGCTCATCCACATCGTCGGACGCATCCTCTTCCATGTACGGCTTTGACCACCCTGTCGACATGGGAAATTTCGATGTATCCTCTCCTGCTGCTGATGACACGCTTGACACGCCGTATACCTATATTCCGCCGGACTCTCGAGTCTATTTTCGCCACGTGGTTGAGAAATGCCTGTCGTATGACCTTCGGGACCCTGATGCTCTTCCGATGGACATTCCAGGAGCTGATCCTACAGTACTTCTTTCGAAAAACTCCTTAGATCTTTTGAGTGAATGTTGTGCACGCTGGCGCATTCCGCAGTTTTCTAGATCAATCTTGTTCTTGGATGCTGTCCGGAAGCTTTATCAGGATCAAGAAATCGATCTTGTTACTTTGGATGCCGCTTGGTTATATGCTAAAGGAGCCACCGATTTTGATTGGCGAACTTGGACGATAGCGGATCAAAACCTCTATCGCCAGATATTGTCATCTATCCATGATAACCTCCTCAGGGATCTCTATGATCTTCTCCAACATGCATTTGACCCAAAGTCTAAACCCGTTGGGCGGGTTATGTATATCCTAAACGAGCACGTATACGAGGACCCATTATTCACATCGGGCAATTTGGAAAGCTACGTTGAACAATTAAAAGAAGGGCTGCGGAGTAGGGCGTCCGAGGTCCTCAAGGAGATTGTCAGCGAACTACCTCAGGATAGAAACGAGTTGGATCCATTTCACCTGGTAGAATTGACTCAGAAGATTATCAAACTAGCGGAGAAAATTAGCAAACGCTTTAAAGAACCTATTATGGGGTATGTTCTTGTTGATCTTCGCTTATTGATATTTGTGCGTTTTTATTTTATTTTATTTTATAGTTACTATTCTAACATGGGAATCAATCTGACTAGGTCCGTGGATCCGATGATGATATTTGTTGAGATTGTGTTTCCAGAATTTGCTGCTGTTGCACGAGATGTAGTTCTTGAGATTATGCAGGCATACCAAGAAAAGAACCAGGAGGTGGAAATCGAAGACGGATTTGATCTTTATAGGGAGTTATCGGAGATTCGCCGAATCTATGGGGATGCATTTCCCAAAAACAAATTTCCAATTCGCCTTGAAGATTTTCTAGCAGACTTTGTGTGGCGTTGGATTAAGAACACTGATGCCAAAGTGATCGGCTGGGTTGATGAGGCTATCAAGCACGATGACTTCGTCATAAGGATTCGTGAGGAGCAAGGGCGCGAGCCGATGGACGATGAGCGTCACACAATGTCTGTGGTGGACATTTTCCGCTCGCTGAACCAGACGGTCGATTACATCAAGAAGCTTGAATGGAAGGACGAGGTTCAGTATGGGAAATTCGTGACGGCATTAGCGAAGACCCTTGGCAGTGGAGTTGCCAGATACTGCGAAGTATTAGAAAAGCTGTTTACCTTTGAAATGGATAAACAAACTCCGGAGCAGGAAGCCGCAGCGCGCCAGACAAGGCAGCAGAGATGGATGGCTATGGCGCGAGACGCGTGGAGTAATAAGGATAAAATTGAACCATTCCAGTTTGCTCCAGAGGTATATCTACCCTCAATCCCGTAATATTGCAAGCATCCAAATGCTAATGGCTCCTAGTCTTGTACAAAACTCAATAATATTGAATTCGCCCTTCAACAGCTTGATAAGTTGGAGCACACTGTAGATGTTGACGGGGTTGCAGCAACACTTGCAAGACACGCTCCACCTATTACTCAACAAAGAAAGAAATCTAGTAATTATGTTTTCACCATCAAGATTGTGGAGGCTGAGGACCTGAAAGCCATGGATATTAATGGCTTTAGCGATCCTTATGTAGTTTTGGGTGACGAATATCAGAAGCGATTGGCAAAAACTAGAGTTATATACAGCAACCTCAATCCGAGATGGGAAGAGACGGTGGATATTACTACACAGGGGCAGATCTGGCTAACAGCGACGGTTTGGGATTGGGATACTGTCGGAGACCATGACTGTGTTGGGAGAACCAGTATTAAGCTAGACCCATCCAACTTCGGGGATTTCTTGCCAAAGGAATACTGGCTAGATCTGGATACTCAAGGTAGACTTTTGCTGAGAGTTAGTATGGAAGGTGAACGAGATGACATCCAGTTTTACTTTGGGAGAGCGTTCAGGACACTGAAGAGAACTGAGAGGGACATGACGCGACAGATTACAGATAAGGTAGGAAATCCTTTTGGTTTGGAACACGTTTGGCCTGACAAAGTTGCTAGTTGTCTGCGTATATTCATCACTGTCTCTCGCGCTCTGCTCTGAAGAGTGTACTTTCCAAAGGATATAGCATATCAGCGGTATCCAATATATTTAGTCGTACAGGGCTCGGTGGAAATCGCCCACCATCAACTAGCGGACAAGGAGTAACTGAGGCGGAGATTGCGGCAGCCGTTGTTCCACTCACAAATTATTTCAATGAGAATTTTGCAATCTTGAATCAAACACTGACTAATGCTGCCCTGACATTGGTAATGTCAAAGCTATGGAAAGAGGTTTTGGTTACTATTGAAGGCTTGCTTGTGCCAACCCTTTCGGATAAGCCATCTCAACAAAAGCAGTTATCTCCGCAAGAGACCGAGACTGTCTTCAAATGGTTACAGGTAAATCCCCCACCCCCGAGCGATCATATAAAGGCAAAAGCTAAAGCGACAAAGCTCATGTTCGACTTCTTCCACGCCGTGGACGAGCATACCGGCGAGGCAACCGGTGTCCCTATAGACGTCCTCAAATCCCCCAAATACCACGAACTCCAATCCCTAAACTTCTTCTACTTCGAATCAACCGACAACCTAATTCGCACATCGGAGCGCATGGCGAACGCCTCCGCGGCCCGTCAACAGCAGGCCCGCCAGAAGCTGATAGAAAGGAATAACCCTGCATCCACAAGTTTTGGCGGTTTCCTCGGTGTCCCAGGTGCGAAGCGCACGAAATCCGTTCTAATGAGTAGAAACTTAGGCACCATGCGGAAGGCAAAGGAAGAGAAACGCAGGGAGGCCCAAGCCGAGCCCAACGATGATATGATTTTACGAATCCTACGTATGAGGCCGGAGGCTGCGTCGTACCTTAAAGACCGCAATAGACAGAAGGAGAGGCTTGCTGCTGCGGCGGCGGCTGAAGCCATCGTACGCCAGAGTATGAGTTCTGGCGGAGGGAGGATGGGAACGATGGTCCCTGGTGGCCCCTCTAGAAGGTGATTTTAGGCTTTTTTTCTCCGGTAGGGGTGGGAGTTATATTCTCAATGTCTACTCTACTCTGTGCTGCTCTTCTCTGCTCGCTGGCGTTAGTTATCTGGCTTGGCTTTGATGATTGGTTGATTGGCTTGCTTTGGGGGGATGGAATGTGGTGGCTGGCTGGCTGGCTGGAGTTAGGTGGAAATATTGGGCTTTTTTTTTCCACTCTCCACTTTTTCATTTTTTCATTTTGCGCCTTGCCTGTATACTTGGTTCGGCTGTTCGGTTGGTCTGTAGGGTTTATATTACTCCTTTCATTTCCTTTCTTCTATACCTATTCCAATGATACAAAGTGGATTGTTCACCCTTTTTTTTGAGAAGCTTTTTTCTCTTTTCCCCTTTCCTTCTAATCATAGCTGTGGGCAGGGAAACGGGATCAAGGAATTTAATATGGTGTTCCCGCGGATCTGGACGCCTTTTGTGGCTGGACTTGGTGCCCGTAATGTACAGTACGAATGTTTGGAGATAAATGTTCCCCGATACGGTATGAGTGCGTACCTATCATATGCACGGCTGTATGATACATGCGATATCACTCGGGTTTTAACAGACTGGCCAACCCGGTTCGCCCGGAAAACTGCTATATTATGATACCTTCTTCCTAGCTACGACGCGCCAAGTTTAATTACATGTTCACATCAAACTATACAGTAGAGCAGGCAACTAAAGCGATATCCCTAACGGGCTAAAGCCCGTCGCAATGATATAATAGTAACGTATCCGGTTTTCCTCGAACGAGGTGAAGGGTACCGTATATATCCCTCCAAAGGAAGAGGAAGAGGAAGGGGGGGGGAGGGAAAGAAGAAAAAAAAAAAAAAAAAATCCCGACTGATTCTGCACGTTTCGTGTGAGAGGTGTGTAAGCCGTTTGGTGAGATAAGAATGCCTTCATATCCCTTAGATTTTGCTGGTATCATACTTATTATACTTTGGTTCCCTGGGATTTCTTTGTCCGTTGCACTGCTGTGGGTTTGGATATCGTTGCCGCACCTATGATGACTCGGGTTGGACGGAGGCTACCGGGATTGCTGTATGCTCTGGGTTCTACAAGTACTGATGGGGTAATTTAGCCCGAACGAACTCCGGGATCGTGATTTCTAGGCGGGATGCATGTAAATGGAGAGAGAGGGCCAACAGGATATTGGTATCCGTTCCTACACAGGACTGTAGAGCGCAAAAGCAGAATCTACCATTACACAGAGCCAAGGGTATCATCGACGAAATATTTCATCTCTTCCAAGTATATATTCACACTCAAAAAAGGATGGTCACTGGGAGGGAAAAAACAAAATTCTCCCGTGTCCGATTAATCGTATTTTATTCCGTTATCTACAATACAATCCCAATCCCAATCGAAAAAGAAAATTGATCAAGAAATGAAAAGAAATGAAAAACTACAGTTGAATTGAACCATCTACTGGAAACACCGCTGGCACTTCTCCCCTCCTAGCTGCACTTTTTGATTTGAATCTGATTTTGGTTTAGTTTAGTACACACGCTTGAAAGGTGGGACCGCCGCACACTCCTCTGTGACGTAGTTAGCAAGATTCAATTAGATGTAAAGAGGGGAAGCGTACTCTCATCTAGGGTATTTCCAACGACTGCACGGTATTTCAAGTCAACCTTGCCGCGTTGCTCCTTCTGCCACGAGAGTGTATGTTTCATCCAATTCTTATCATCGCGTTCAGGGTAATCTTCCCTTGCGTGTGCTCCGCGGGACTCCTTTCTGGCGGCTGCCGCGTGCGTGGTTTGAGTGGCACACGTCAGAAGATTGTCAAGCTCGAGTGCCTCAACGAGGTCGGAGTTCCAGATCATGCTGCGGTCTTTAATTCCTAAATTACGATAGCTGGCATCGACCCTTTGAATCTTTTCAACACCCTCATCCAAGCTTTCCTGTGTCCTGAAGACCGAAACATCGGCCTGCATAGTCTTTTGCATGTCAAGTCTAATCTGAGCGGTGCTCTTAGAACCGTTCGAGTTGCGGATCTTGTCTAAGTTGGCAATAGAGGTGGCACCGATATCGGCAGATACTGGCTTTAGTGGGGTTCCTGGGGTCAGGGCGTCGCGGATGGTGTGAGCAACGGCGCGGCCAAAAACAATAAGATCGAGGAGCGAGTTTGCTCCAAGTCGGTTGGCGCCGTGGACCGAAACACAGGCTGCCTCGCCGGCGGCGAAAAGGCCTGGAACAACCTTGTCGTTACCGCTCTCGTCAATAGTTAAAACTTCACCGGTGTAGCGGGTGGGGATACCGCCCATGTTATAATGGGCGGTGGGCAACACCGGAATGGGTGACTTGGTGACGTCAACACCAGAGAAGATGGCTGCGGTCTCCGAAATACCAGGGAGACGTTCATGGAGAACCTCCACTGGCAAGTGACTCAGTTGAAGGTATATATGGTCTTTATCAGGGCCAACACCTCTGCCATTTCTAATTTCCAGAGTCATGCTTCTAGAGACCACATCTCGACTAGCGAGGTCCTTCGCAGTTGGGGCATATCTCTCCATGAATCTCTCGCCTTCAGAATTCAACAGATACCCTCCTTCGCCCCGAGAACCTTCGGTAATCAAGCACCCGGCACCATAGATCCCGGTTGGATGGAATTGAACGAATTCTAAATCCTGGTTTGGCAGTCCAGCACGAGCCACCATTGCCATACCGTCGCCAGTACATGTGTGAGCAGAAGTGCAGGAAAAGTATGTACGCCCATAGCCACCGGTAGCTAGGACTGTCTTATGGGCCCGGAACCTGTGGAGGGTGCCATCCTCCTGGTTGTAGGCGATGACACCTACACATTCGCCGTCTTCCATTAGGAGGTCCATTGCGAAGTACTCAATGAAATACTTTGTGTTATGTCTCAGTGATTGTCCGTATAGAGTATGTAAGAGGGCGTGACCGGTTCTATAGGCATTAATTAGAGACATCTGTCGGTGAGACTAAAAAAGCCAGAGGAGAAATCATTACCTGTCTGCCGCAGCGCAGCACCTATATGCTTGACCTCCCTTTCCATACTTCTGTGATTGTCCACCGAACGCACGCTGGTATATCTTTCCATCCTCCGTTCTCGACTATCGCTCTAATTAGCTTTCACGGATAGGGGACATAAGAATGGCCGTATATTCAGACAAGAAACTCACAAAAGGACATCCATAGTTCTCCAGCTCGATAACCGAGGCTGGGGCTTCTCTGGTCATATAATGAATAGCATCCTGGTCACCAAGCCAATCTGATCCTTTCACTGTATCGTACATATGCCATCTCCAATCATCCGGGTGCATGTTCCCAAGTGCGGCATTGATGCCACCCTGAGCAGCAACAGTATGTGATCTAGTAGGGAAGAGCTTGGATATACAAGCAGTATTAAATCCTGCCTCTGCAAGCCCGAAAGCTGCACGAAGACCGGCGCCACCAGCCCCTACAACAATAGCATCATATTCATGGTCCTAACAAGAATTTAGAAGAAAAGAAGAAACAAAATCCGTAGAACTAGCGAAACAGACTACCGAGAACATACCACAACAGGATATTTCGAGGAAACATGGGGGGGAGCTTCTTTAGCACGAAGCGGCTCGGAGCTAAATATTTTTGCTATTATCAAGAAACCTTGTTAGAAAATTGATTTTGTGAAACCTAGGAATTTTGGTAATAGCGAGAGAGAAATGATTGGAAACCTAATCAAAACTGCAATTGAAAGGCTGCCTACCGGCTGATCTAGTTGCGTGGAACGAACGGGCTTGCAACCTTGCTGTTTGCAAAATCTATATGTCGTGGCGCTTGGATTAGTTTTGTCACATGGCATCGGACTATAGTGGAGGGGTAGAGGTTGCTTTCGGGACTCACCCGTGAAGATGCGAACCTTCGCAGGGCGAGGGAGCTCATGATTATCGGGAGTGGTGAAAGGCAAAATAAAAGGTAAGATAGTGAAATTCCAGGGCAATATGGAGGGAATGAGTGATGAAGATATGTGTGGGTGAGGGGAGAGAATAGGAGAATTGGAGGAATGGAGGAATGAGATGGTGAAGTGTGGAGAGAGTGTGTGTGGTGATGATGCCGGTTGCTACCGGTAGGTTACGCTAATCGAAGACCCAAGGGTTTAACTTTACTTGTGGGTGTTGGAGATTGGCATGGCACGAGGCACTTCCTCGGCAATCCGTCAGGTCCTAAAAAGAAATATTAAGTAAGCTGATCTGCGGGCATTTTTATTGGTTGTCTGTAACTTAAAAGTTTTTGTTGGCGATCCTGGCGTCTGGGTGTGACCTGATTGTGAGTGTATTGTGCTCAAGTATCATACTGCCGGTACTGTACTTGCTACCATTCGAAACCATCATCAGTTTCTTATTCCACTCGTATACCATGCGTGTTGTACGATATAATTACTTGTATGAGCTTACTTGTATACCATAATACTAATATCTGAGGGGGAAGCATGTGAGATGGCACGAGTTATAGTACCGGTATAGTATTATAGTCAATTTTGCTAGCGGAATATCACTCGTGCTTAAAAGAAATTCGGTTTAGGCAAGTGCTTTGTCTGCCTCAACGAGCGCTGTTGGTCACAGCACCGGCATCAATGCGATACTCGGCAGGATGTATGACGCTGCTGGCACCGTCTAGTCTGCCCAGAGATTTCTAGAAGGCAGTATTGGAATCTGTTGCGATAGAGAGTTCAAGAAGTCAAGGTTTTAGAAAGCTAATGCACACCCGATCCTAACTTCAGCCATGTGGGTATTTTATGGAAACAAGTAATGATAGCTCAAATTTACTGACTGCCGTACTGTACAACCTTAGGCTCTGTAACTGAACTAGCCCTGGATACCTACCCTTTAAACTAATTATACTGCATATAAGTGGCGGTGGAGTTGAATTTGAGATTGCCCTTGATGACTTTCTCAACACTGGACAAGAAGTCCTTCTCTGTGGCCACCTTTCGCCTGGCTCGGATAGCAAACATTCCTAGAAGTTACCAACGTTAGAGGATGTAATAATAGTATTAATAGTAATAGCAGTGATAAAAACGAGGGGCATTCGGTTCGACACATACCCGCTTCGGTGCAAACACTTCGCAATTCAGCGCCGGTACTATTGGGACAAAGCCTGGAAATTAGTTCCCATCTAATGTCCCTCTCAACACTCATGCTCTTTGCATGGATTCTCAAAACGTTTGCCCTCCCTTCCAAATCTGGCAGACTGAACTCCACTTTTCGATCAATACGCCCAGGCCGAAGAAGAGCAGGATCGAGGGTACTAGGCCGGTTGGTAGCAAACATGACTTTGATGTTTCCTCTAGGGTCGAAACCATCCAACTGGGTAATCAACTCCAACATGGTTCTCTGAACCTCGTTATCACCACCAGCGCCATCATCAAAACGAGCACCTCCGATAGCATCAACTTCATCGAAAAAGATGATGCAAGCCTTCTTGGTACGAGCCATCTCAAAAAGTTCACGAACCATTCGTGCTCCCTCACCAACATACTTCTGAACAAGCTCTGAGCCGATAACACGGATAAAAGTAGCATCGGTACGATTCGCAACCGCTCGTGCGCAGAGTGTCTTTCCAGTCCCCGGAGGGCCATAGAGAAGGATACCCTTAGGGGGGTCGATACCAAGGTTCACAAATCGTTCGGGAGATAAGAGGGGGAGCTCGACGACCTCACGAAGCTTTTCAATCTGCTCCTTACATCCACCAACATCGCCGTAGGTAACATCAGGCTTCTCTTCGACTGTCATCATAGTAACCGAAGGATCGATTCTGGGAGGGAGAGGCAAAAGGATTTGGTACTTCTGTCGATCAACACTGCAATAACATTCACCTTATATTAAAAAAGAAAGCACCCTCGATAAAAGTCTGTGAAACAACTTACCCAACTCTCATCCCTTCCTCGATATCCGTTGGAGACACTCGTTCTCCAAGGTTGACAACAAATTTCGCGATCTGTTTAACATTGATCACATATTTGGCCTTCTCTGGGTCATCCGCACTCTGAATGATCTTGGTACAACGCGCAACCTGTAATGGCTGCTCCTCAGACATGCGCTGCTTATCTCCCATGACATCCCATAAATGTGGTGGGGCCAATCCTGTATCAGATTCTTTGACACCTGAATTTCGGAAGAACCTAGTCAGCATAAATGCATTTCCGCATCTAGGCGTGATAAAGTTTACCTATTTTTTCGTTTACCTTAGCTTGTAAGTCTTTGATATCCTTCTCGAGTTTCTTTAGGGATGCAGCATAGGGAGCGGCGCCATAGGTCTTTAGGACTTGAATATCTCTATCAACGCCATTTGCGTCTAGTCAGCATCGTATTTCCATCTTCACACATCCCACTCATCAAAGTCAAATCAATAGCACCTTGCCTTGCAAGGAGACATACTCTTCTGATAGCGGTATAATCTTCTTCTCGTCCTCCTCTTCGTCGGCGAACTTCTTGTACTTTTCCCAGTCTTTTCCAGTGGCACTAGGCATGGTGGCTGGCGTAGAGTTGAAACGTCCTAAAGAGCGGATTCCAAAGAGGGTGATAGGATTTAGTAGGTGATAGATAGATGGGATGAAGGAGCGGTCGATAACGTACTGGGTGGAGGGTCGATGGAGGCTGAGTTTGTTGGTGTCGAAGCTCAAGAAATATGGATAGGAACCCATAAGCTCCAAAGCGACGACTAATCAGCCCCGTTCGGGTAAATGCCCTACTTAGCGTACAACTCAGAACATGGTGAATATGCGAACCAAAGCATCCAACCTGGACTGTACCGTACGGTAGTGTTAAAGGCCGTTGCAATACTCGTCGAGAAATATAGTATAACGGTATCACGGGCTCTGGTAGATATATTTTTGGGTAGCTGGCACATACTTTCATAAGACTTCAATTCGTTTCCTTTCTCGAAGCACATATGATCGCCGATTCTGCCCTTTTAGGTACGATATTCATGTTTTTGTAGCCTAGGCTTAGGTGATTGGGCATTTGTGATTTATATACGGGCAAAGAAGGAACAAACATCGGTAAAAATTGAACATAGGTATCTATTTATCATTTTTATCCGGCAATGCTGGGAGCGCTCCGGGGCCACCGAGTGCATCTAGCAAACCGTCATGCGGAAAGGTTCTAGGAACCGCGGGCATGTCCGGATAGAGGGCATAGACGACCCCGCAGAATCCGAGCATCGTAGTGATGAATATTCCATTCATGGCAAATGCCCATCTCGGCTTAAAGTGTGTATATTCTTCAGGAGTAAACCGGCCTAGGAGATCGTCGTCTTCGTGCAACTATTTCAATGCGATATTTAGCTAGACGCACGGGGTGGTTTTGGTGCTGGGAGTCAATCTCACCGGCTCCCCAAAGTTGCGGCGGCCTTGCTTGTCCCACCAATCAGCGTAGGGATCTCTGAATTGACGCTTTTCGGCTGGGGGATTCACGTATCCGCCATTCTATTCTCATAAACATTAACACGGTCCAAGCCAATGGCTTTGAGAGACGAGGGGTCAACCATCTCAGGATCGGTCGCGTCATCAAAATTTGGGTATTGCTCGAACTTTTGAGGAATTCTGGGGTAACCAGTGATAAAGGTTCTGGTACGATGTGAAGAAAGTAGGGGAAGTGTCCGGTAGGCCAGAGGCCTCACCATGGACACTCGTTGAGCGAACATCTATAGAACAAATCAGGTTAGGATAACCATCATGTATAGTTAGTTTGTTGAAGAAAGGGGGACCTGCCTCGATGAAGATGATGTGGGGTTTGGAGGGGAGATTTGATCTGATAAATTGGTTTGTATGGCGTCCGACCTGCGACACAAGGGCGCTGAGTGCCCAGCCGGAATCATGCGAGTTAATGGCTTAAAGAGGGCTAAATGGACCAGTTTTGGTAATACTTGAACCCCCCTAAACTTATCTAGGGCAAAATAAAATCCCTGATTTTTCACGGTAATGAAAGGAAAGAATGGAAGAAAAAAGAAAGGAAGGAAAACACGGAGGCGACCCGGCTGTGGACTGACGACCAACAGCAGCAAAATTATCGCCTCGTCAGACCCAACGGTGTCATCAGTCGAAAGAGCTGCCCATCGCCGCGTACTCTCCTTTTTTATCCATTATCTCAACAACCAGAACCCTCTGCCACTTAAAACTTCGTACACAGATTCCTCTGATTGTGGCTATTTATTGACCACCAAAATTTCCCATGTTTATCCCTATCTCGGACGTCCAGTACGAGTTTTAGCTTCCAAACCCCACCAGCCCTACTTGTATGAGAAGCAATACGCGAAAACGTCCCGGACCATCAGGCTCGCCTGGTCTGTTTTTCTGGTCCTTGATCACTGCCTACTTTTATTCTGACCATGTTTACAGAGAACGGACACACAACGCCGGAGCCACAGGCTTCCGCTCCGAACTTGGAGGGGGGTTCTGATATCAAGAAACCCCCTTCTAAGAAAAGAAAATTAGAAGACTCACCACCATGGAAGAGTGCAACTACACAAACCCCAGCTTCATTCATAGGGGAAGATGGTCGGCGCAAATCTGGTCGAACAAACCCAATTCCCCCAGAGCTGCAACCCTTTCTGAAGAATGGCACAACCCCGACGCGTCCTACAAGATCTTCGCAGCGACAATCGGAACAGAAGAAAAATGCTCTGTTGGCTTCCGCTCCTGTTGCTAATGGCTCTCGGTCGCGTAGTTCTGCAACGCAAAACAAGTCGAGCGGGAGAGCTAGGCCGACAACCCCCACTCCAAAAATTTCCGGTCGCAATTCAAGAGTCAGTCCTCAGAGGCCTCCGGTCCCTAAGGGTACGCCCATCAAGAAGTCAACACCTGCGAAGTCAGCATCAGTGCAAAAGTCTGCTCCGAAGACTACTCCGGCAAAGTCGTCTGCCCCTCCTAAGAAGAGTCCAGTAGCCGGCACCAGAAAAAGTGCACGTACGGCTGGCAGAAATGCCCTCACAGAGGAAGAAATCATTAATGGGGTTGGGGTCAAGCCAGAGTCAGCGACAACTGGAAGGAATGGGATTGATAGAGGGTTTGAGTTCGAGTCAGATGGAGAGCTGGATGTCGATCCAGACTTCAGAGTTCCAAAGATTAAATTGAAATTCAGTATACCCAAACCAGTAATAACACATCCTTCGCATGTTCCTGCTCAGAAGGAATTTGATTCTTTTGAAGATTTCCTGGATCATGATGACATATTTAAGAATCCAACCCTGCTGGCAGCCGCGGAAGAGGAGGCACGAGAAGAGGCCGCAATACGAAACAAAATTGAAGATGCTGTTGTTAATGGCCTTCTTAGACCGGATCAATGTTCACTGTATCTCCCCGAGAAAGTGCCCGAGCCGCCTCAACCTTATTCGCATCAAGATCACTTGGTCGCACATGCCCTGTATCTACAACGACTTTTGGTGAGGGAACGAAAGGAACATATCGAGATGATGAAAAAGCGGAATGCGTTGATAATGGCAGAAATCAAAAGAAGAAGACCTTTGACAAAAGAAGAGATCGAACAAGAGGAGTTTCTTGAGAACCGGAGGATATATAGAGAACAAATTTCTCAGCTACGCCGGAAATGGGAGGAAGTATTGAAGGTATCTCTACCCTCATCCCAGCGTCACCCACACGAAACTCCAGTCCGCCTTGCCATTGAGAAAGATGTGCACCCATTTTATGCAAAAGCCTCGCCGTTATAGTAGTAGCTAACGTAATTATAGGAGGTTGAAAACCGTAGAAGAATGAGGGCAGAAGAGGAACATCGACTAGCAGGCAAACAGCACCTGAATCAAATGCTTGAACACTCGACCCAGCTACTCGAAGCTCGACGAGGAGACCGTCATAATTCCGCAACGGCATCTGAGGATGGTCTAGACGTGCCGGAGGGGGAGGAGGAAGAAGGGGAGTATGATGGAGAGGAGGAGGAAGAAAACGACGACGACGGAAGAGTGTCAGAATTGGAAGAAGGACTGGACGAGGCAAATATGTCGACCACAGATTCTGATGAGGAAGATGTGGAGGATGACGATGAGAATCTTACAGTGGAGCAGCTAAAAGCAAAGTATGCAGGTCTTGGCCCCAATCGAGCTTCACTTGGAGGTAAGGGGCTTATTCAGGAGGACGATCTATCGGATATTGAGGATGGGATGTCGCTTGGTAGCAGAACATCTGTGCTGTCTGATATACCCTCGGACAATGCCGCTAGAATGGATGTCGACGAAGACCCGACTGAGGCGGTTGAGCTTGAAGAAGTTGACGATATTCTCATGGATGATAGTGACGAATCAGTTGACATGGATTCTGAGAGTGAGTCTGATGGCAATGAAGGCGGTGAAGATAATTCCGAGGATGGTTCCGAGATCGAAAATGCATTTAGATCCGGACTGTTAGGGTTATACGGCGACTTGAGCGGGCTAAGGGCGAACTCTCGCGATCTCGAGCTTGAAAGTGAGGACGAGAACGAGCTTGCAGAGCCTGTGCAGGAGGGCCGGAGCCTCGAGAAATCTTCGGATAGTGTGCAAATAGAGTCACTCTCAAAAGACTCTAAAGTCAATGCCACTGATGAGCTATTGGAGGAAGATAAGATCGATGAAGTGAGCCTTGTTGTCTACAAATCCCCACCGGGTAAAGATGTTGGAACCAACTATCTCTCTGCGCCGGGGGTTATTGAAGGTCAAGCTCTAGAAATGCCGACGCTCAACGGTCATTCGGATACAATGGATGCAGAAACGTCAACATCGCTCTCCCATTCACAGGTTGATTTGAAAGAAAGCGGCCACCCTTCATCGCTTACAACATCGCCAGAAACCTCTCCTCAACCAAATATAGATATCAAAACCCCCATTCCGTTTCTTCTCCGGGGGACTTTGAGAGAGTACCAGCACTATGGCCTCGATTGGCTCGCCGGGCTCTACGATAACCACACCAATGGCATCCTGGCCGACGAGATGGGACTTGGGTATGTTCGCGGGTTTTAATGTACTTGTAAGATAATTTTCCACTAGCTAACTTGTGTTATAGTAAAACGATACAGACCATCGCACTTTTAGCGCACCTTGCGTGTGAAAAGGGAGTTTGGGGACCGCATCTCATTGTTGTCCCAACGAGTGTCATGCTTAATTGGGAGATGGAGTTTAAAAAGTGGGCGCCGGGGTTCAAGATTCTAACTTATTATGGATCCCGCGAGCAACGGCTTGAGAAGAGAAAGGGGTGGTTTGACAACAATCTATGGCATGTGTGCATCACTTCTTACCAGCTTGTCCTTCAAGATCAAGTTACCTTTAAACGCCGCAACTGGCATTATTTGATTTTGGATGAGGCCCATAATATCAAGAATTTCCGGTCGCAGAGATGGCAAACTTTACTCAACTTCAAAGCCGAGGCCCGTTTGTTGATTACAGGAACCCCTCTCCAGAACAACCTAATCGAGTTGTGGTCGTTGCTTTACTTTCTCATGCCTTCTGGAGCTTCGAGCGCTATGCCCGCCGGATTTGCAAACCTGAAGGAATTTCAAGAATGGTTTGCACACCCCGTAGACCAACTTATTGAAGGCGGCCGAGAAGGTATGGACGATGAAGCCAAACACACTGTCACAAAACTCCATCGCGTCCTCAGACCTTATCTTCTTCGCAGATTGAAGGCAGACGTGGAGAAGCAGATGCCAGCAAAATTCGAACACATCGTTTATTGTAGGCTATCGAAGCGACAAAGATATCTTTATGAGGAATTTATGTCGATGGCAAAAACACGCGAGACACTAGCATCAGGCAATTATCTCTCCATTATCAATTGTCTAATGCAGCTTCGCAAGGTCTGTAACCATCCAGATCTATTTGAAACTCGCCAGATCGTCACATCTTTCGCGATGCAAAAGTCTGCAGTTGCCGACTATGAAGTCAAGGAGCTACTGGTTAGACGGCGTCTCCTGAACGAGGATCCATTTAAACCTTTCTTTGGTGCAGGCTTTCTCGAGTTTTGTGGGCTTGTGCCCGCCAAAAACAACCACCTCTCAACTCAGCATTCAGACGAGATATCAAGACTTACAGCGACCGAGTTCCTTCAAAAGTATTACGAAGATAGAGCGGCAGATATAAAGCCAGTAGAACCAGAATTTGCAACTGTTCGAGGGCACGCAGCTTATCTTAAGCACCAAGCAGAAGTATCCCGTCTTGAAACCCTCCAATCTTGTGTCCGCTTGAATCGATCGCGCACCCAGTACCGCCCCCTCTTCGGAAAGAACCTGGTCGAACTGTGCACCGATGGTGTATCCGTTGGGCCTTCGAAACCAATACCAAAGAATCGGAAATTAATAACTGATTGGTTCCTTAATCGATCCGAGGTCATCAGTTCGATGATACTAACCCTTGAAGACCGGACTGAGTTAATGGGCAGCGCAATTGACAAGTTTGGTTGTATCACCCCTGCTGTCGTTGCGACCGATATGGCACCCATAGCGCTATCGCCACGAGGGGTCGAGCTTATCCAGGAAGCCCAAGTTGAGAATCTATTTCCATCGGATCCTTTCCATAAGGCCAGGGCTCGGTTATCAATCGCTTTTCCGGATAAACGACTTCTTCAGTATGACTGCGGAAAGCTACAACGCCTAGACCTTCTCCTACGTCAGTTGCAAGCCGGAGGGCATCGGGCTCTGATCTTTACCCAAATGACCAAAGTTCTAGATATTCTCGAGCAGTTCCTGAATATCCACGGCCATCGGTACCTCCGCCTTGATGGAGCTACGAAGGTGGAGCAGAGGCAGATATTAACTGATCGGTTTAATAACGATACGAGAATTCTCGTATTCATCCTATCCACCCGTTCTGGTGGACTTGGCATCAACTTGACAGGTGCAGATACTGTGATATTCTATGATTTGGACTGGAATCCAGCGATGGACAAGCAATGTCAAGACCGATGTCATCGTATAGGTCAAACTCGTGACGTCCACATCTACCGCTTCGTCTCCGAATACACTATTGAGTCAAACATACTCCGGAAATCGAACCAAAAGCGAATGTTAGATGACGTAGTCATTCAAGAGGGTGATTTCACAACCGACTACTTCAACAAGCTCACAATCCGTGACATGCTCGGGGATGAAGTTATCAAGGATCTAGATGGCGTGGACGATTCGCAAACAGTGGTTGCCCCCGGAGTAAACATGGAGAAAGCGCTCGAGGCAGCTGAAGATGTTGAGGACGTTACAGCAGCCAAGGTTGCGCAGAGGGAAGTCGTGGATGCCGACGGCGCCGACTTTGCAGAAAGAAGCACTCCAGCACAAACACCAAGAGAGCCCGGCACTGCTACTGCGGGAACCACGCCCAGAGAGCCATCGGCGCCTGTCAGTAATGCCGCCATGACACCGCAAAGAAATACTGTGGAACCAGAAGTTGTTACCCACAGAGGTCTTGGCTATGATATCTATGGTGACGGCTGGAACCGGGTTGATCGAGAACCAGTGCACATCGACGAATACATGATTCGATATATGGAATGGGAACTGGTAGACGTCCCACTCGTCCTCCCAAACAAGAGTAAGAAGAAAAAAAGCAAAAAGGGAAAGAAATTTTAGTCCCCAGCTTCCTTTTTTTTCCCCTTTTCTTCCCTTCTACCAGATTCTGTCATGACTTTTTCGCTCCATTCACGTTTCAGTACTTTGAAAAAAGGTTCCCCATTATGCTCAATTTTTCGCTCGCATCGGTTTTTTTCTTTCGTTCTATCCTCTAATTTCTTCCCCCCTGTCTACAACTTTATCACGTTGCTTTCCAGTACAACTTTAGTCTCAATCATCACCCTTTTCACCGAATCAGAGCTCTACAAAATAGAACACACCTAAGTTCTGGAACGCACCATACGTTATGCCATAAACCAGGATTTTCCTCTTCTTTCGTCTTTCCTTCTTTCTTCTCAATCAACTGGGGGTATTTCTTCAATCGTTTTCTCGTTTTCTTTCTTTTTCCTCTTATCAAAACAAAAAAAGGTGGTTTGGCATGGGAGTCACGGTTTTGGAATTTTGCTTAGCTTGTTTTTTCTTTCTTTTCTTTTTTCTTCCTCTAGTTCGAAGTGGCGCGGTGATGATGATGACGGGAAGGGGGAACTTGTTTTTATTACCATTGTTGCTGTTTTTGTACTCTACTCGGATGAAAATGTATCGCATGGATATAGAGGTTAGGATTAGGAGCATGAATCAGTTTAGGGGGGAGAGGAGGTTAAAAAAAAAACGGAGATTCGCTGGAGGCTGAGAGAGTAGTTATCTTCCTTTGTGCTTCCCGCGGGTGATTTGATGAATCCAATCATGGGGCTGTGGCCAGAGGAGTTGCTTGGGGGATTTGCTGCGATTTGTGTAGTTCGTGTCTGGTGGGTAAAGTGTACTTGTATTGTGCTGGTGATTTCGTGAAGTTGTCAATGGAGTGATGTGTTATGATCACAACTTACAGCAGAGTGATGCCGAAGACACTCGTCACGCCCGGCTTAAGGGTTGGGCGCAACACTAAGACCGCTCCAAATCCCGTCTTTCTCGCAGCCTCTCTTATCACCGACATCCCGGATTTAATCATCCCTTTGCACGCGAAGGAATTTTGTTGTTAGCCACCAACGAGCAATGTTTGTAATCTCTCTCCTCCCGAGGATGCATCTGGTCCTGTAATACATTAATATTTATGAGTGCAATACAAGTGGGACCAAAAAAGTGAGTGGATGCGTGCAATTTTACCGCAACAATAGCAGATTTCACACCAAGATATTCCACTGGAGAAAATCCACAAAAATATGAAGTACACCATTTTCTATATGCAAATGTCCACTCAATTCCCAACTCCTCAAGAGTGGTATCATACCTAATATCCATCCTATTCCTACCAAACCTCCGTGTATCTGACAAAACCTTTGACTATCTAATTTATGTCTCGGTGGTACACAGATCCTTTGGGCTCCTTCTTTGTGCATGCTGAAGATATATATTTTCCTTACTGTGCCCATATTATTGCTGCCAGTGCGCAAGAACAGAGTACCGGTAGCGAGGCGCGATTAATATTTGCATTTCTCCCCCTTAAGGCTATATTTCTTCCTCATACTCGCTGTCATCCCCTTAGTTTGTTGAGTAGCCCCCGATACGCCCTATTGGCTGTAGCACGGTGTTACTGAAATGTTATTAAAGCCTAGGTACATGGTGCGACCAGTAATATAACATAATATCTCGCGTCAGCGTATCTTGGTCTTCCCTCTGGAAGGCACTGCACGAGACTAGTGGACATGGGCCCCTCGTGACTACCCTCACTAGAAAACGCAAAGCCTCATATGCTCATCCTGAATACGGTTGCCTTAGTTATCTATTTACTCTACAATGGGGCGTAAACTATACTCAACCATTCACATTTTCTTTCCCCGAGAACCAAGTATTGTATCTCTAATAGTATCTCTCAACCAGCTATCTTTCTCCCTCAAACAAGAAACTATGATGACGCCAATAGTGCTGCAATACCGCATGCAGGATGTACGGTATAGTAGCACGTAGCAACCAAATACCTAGTAATAAATGGTAGATCATTCCAAGACCACCACTAAACACTGTACGAAAAATGGCGAAACAAAAGAAGCTTCACCTCAGAGGGCATCCCCTCCCCTGGACCCCCTTAGGCATTTTTAACAATACCACACGAGATCTCGCTCATCAGATAAACCCATTTCGGCAATCTTCTTCTACCAGCGCACTATCTAGGAGTGGCAAATACCACACCCTTAATCCACTTCGTCCTTTCAAGGCATTCTACCATCACAATTCCCAAAGCTTAACATTTGCCATAATACCATACCAACCAGAGCAAACAATATTCACGTAGCTCATCCTCGCTATGATATGTCCTTCTTCAGTTGTGATCGCCCTCCAGGGAATTGAAAAACTTGGGGCCCTGGGAAAAACCAAGTTTTCTTGGGCTACGAAGGGTGTACTGGCAAGCCGTCGTCACCCCAGGCCATGATGAATTGTGTTGGACTTTCCTTTCTCCTTTTGTTTACTTTACTCTAGAGCCGAAGAAGGAGAAATAGAAAATGGTAAGAAATGAATCTCCAGGTTTTTTTTTCTTTTTGGGGGGGTATATTCCTCCAGATGGATATTCCTAGACGCTAGGAAATAAAGCCTTGATAGCACCCCGAACCCCGCATGACAAGTTTCGTTACTGTCAGGAACTAAAGGGATGAAAATAAAAAATAGAACTACCTTCTTATTAAATCTTCATTTCTATTCCTTATTAATTCTTTCACCTCTTTCCCTTTTTTCTACCATACTAGATTTTTTTTTTCTTTTTCATCGGTTGCCCGCGTACCCAAATCGATGCCAGACTTCGCCTTGGGTACAGTACACCGCCCTAAAGCAGGATTCCAGAATTCCTCGTGACAAGCCAGAATTGCAACGGGGCCAACTGATGTCAAGACACCATAGCGATTGCGGCGGTTATGATGGGTATTTCGCACGATGTTGGCCTCGGAAGGGGTATAATACCTATCCATGGCTTGTCGTGTCCCCGTCCAGGGTCACTTTTCGGTTTTAGTGCTGGGAACGGTTAACCAGAGAACAAAAGCCACGAGTGATAGGTAATGATTGTGGGATGTCTGGTGGTCATTAATCTCTCCATGAATTGCAGATTAGTGAGAGGCGCTCCGTCGTTGATGATGTTCTTTATTTAGAATGGAGATATGTATTAATCTATAGAGAAGAAGAAAAAAGTATCGTAATCGCATCAGAAACCCCCCCCAATACCCAGTCTATAACCAAACAATAAAACACCCAGTAATTACAAGTTAAAAGGAGAAAAAAAGCCCCACCCACGAAGCTCCAGCATCTACAAGAATCCAAATCCAAATTTTCCACAAAACCGATAAGCAACCAACACACCCGCTCTAAACCCCCTCATCGCTCTTCTCCGAATCCCCAACGGGCTTCTTATCCACCAACCCATGCTCAGTCTTCAACTCCCGATCAAGACTCAACCCCTCCGTAGCAAAGCTCGTCACCAGCCCAACCGCACCGAACCCAATCATCGCCTTCCAAACCACCTTGAGTGCTGCAGCGTAGCTAATCAGCAACTCCTCCCTCCCCTCCGTTCCCCTGGGCATCATCTTGATAACCTGCACGAGGGCAACCGCATCCGCGGCGTAGTCCCCCGCCATTGCCTTGAGCACTGCGTGCTTGGCGATCTCTGTCTTTAGGGCGTTCTGGAAGATCACACCGCCGATGGCGACGCCGAAGGCTTGACCAAAGGCGCGGAAGAAGGAGAACATGGACACGGCGTAGGCCATGTCTGCGTCTGTGGCTGAGGCTTGAATGGCGTAGGCCATGCTGGGGAAGAGGATGCCCGTGCCGAGGCCGCTGACTAGGGTTATGAATATCCAGCTTACGGTTGGGGTGTCGACATCCAGGAGTACGAGCAGGCCCATTCCTAGGACTGTTAGGGTCCAGCCGAGCCAGAGGGCCCAGCGGAAGCGACCGGTTATGGAGACTAGAAGGCCAACTACCACGGATGCTGGAGCCACGGTACTGTGAGAAGAAGAAAAAAGAGTCAGCTTGATGAGTGATAGGTTGTGAAGATTGGTACGTACAATGTCTCTGGGAAGACGGCTACACCGGCCATGATTGGACCGAGACCTTTGATAGCTTCGAAGTATAGTGGGAGATAATATAGTAAACTCCAAAGCTGTGATAAAAAATAATCAGTAACCCCCCTACCAACCACTGACTACCATCAAGTTCCAAACTCACAATCATCCCATGCATAACTGTGCCCACATAATTCACCAGAGCAGTCCTAGTGGAAAAAACCCCCAATCGGATCAACGGCTCCTTAGCCACAAACTTCTCATAAAGCACAAACCCGACCAACCCGACAACACCAAGCACCAATGGGACCAAAGTCCTCCAATGATCCCAAGGATACATGACACCCCCCCAAGTGATCGGAATCAACAGACTCATCATAGACGCCACGAAAAGCACAGACCCAACCCAATCCACCCTCTTCAGCTTCTCCAAAAACGACGTGGTCCTGTGATTGAGGTTCAAAAACAAGGGAATTAACACGAATCCGAGGGCGCAGAAGGGAAGGTTAATCCAAAAGATCCACCTCCACGACACTTCCTGGGAGAAGGCGCCTCCGATGAGGGGACCGCTAACGGACCCGAGCGCCCACATCATGGATAAGAAGCCGAAGTACTTCCCTCGCTCGCGGAGTGGGACGATGTCTGTTACTATGATCTCCGTGAGGGAGATTATCCCACCGCCACCGATGCCCTGGATCGACCGGCCCACGAGGATTATGGTGAAATTTTTTGCTACGGCTGAGACTATGGCGCCGACGGTGAAGAAGATGAGCGCTACGAGGATTAGGCTCCGGCGGCCGAAGATGTCGGAGAGGGAGGCGAAGTTTGGTTGGAAGACGGTGGAGGTTATTAGGAAGGAGGTGCCGGACCAGAAGGCTTCTATTGCCGTGCCGTGAAGTTTTTGGGACATTATCTAAGGGGAGTGTTAGTATTTTTGGCATCATAAAGGTGGAGGAAGAGGGGAGCATACGGGTAAAGCTACAGAGAGAGAAGTAGCATCCAAAGCAGCAGCCAATGTGATAATACACATCGTCAAGAAGACGACGTACATTCGATTGCTCGGTTTCCATGCCTTGACCTCAACATTTGTGTCTGAAGATGCTCGACTATCCTCCATCTTCTCAGCGGTCGTCGCAGCAGTCGTATTATTATCCAAGTCAGTCATAGTGAAGCACTCGAGGTATTTCGTCTTGTCTTGGTGTCGGAAAACCAATGTCGAATCCTTTATCCCAAAATGTGAGAGAAAAGAAAATTTTCCCAACGAGCCACCCTTCCATCTTATACTCCTCGTAAATCCTCCTCCTCCTTCCCTTCAAGGACATTCTACAAAATCGCTTGGATGAATCAAACAAGCCTTCTCCGCCCCCCCCCCTCT
>Ga0307507_10000785_pt1 | contig 70135 bp, 68 predicted proteins | sample 7_EM_MG_FD_207223 | JGI IMG/M metagenome (GOLD analysis project Ga0307507, IMG submission 207223) | Populus trichocarpa ectomycorrhiza microbial communities from riparian zone in the Pacific Northwest, United States - 7_EM | ecosystem: Host-associated > Plants > Roots > Unclassified | place... | reverse complement strand
GCAGCACCCTCAGCGAGGCATGGCATGGCTTGACACCAAATTTCTGTACGTATCAACCAAAACCACACGCAAATATTCGCCAAGCCTCGCTGAGGGTGCTGCCTCGCTGAGCGCTCACCCGGTCTAAATCAGTACTGCTACGAGGCGGGAGAATCCGACTCTGGACCTCACCTTAGGGTGGGGTTCGCGATCGACGGGGTAGCAGAAAAAAATAAAAAATCTTTTGTCTTTTTAGCTCAGAAGAAACAAGCAACTGTAGACCCTAAATACCGTACTATACAGACTCTCTAGGACGGAGACCACTAAACTAGTCTACGGATGGCTATTTGCCACTGAGCCATCCCTTTGCCATTACTCATCTCGCGGACCTATTGCTCCCCCTCTCAGCTGGTAGCAAGTTCTGGGACGCGAACAATCCCCACGTTATGATGGGGGTAAGAAACGCAGGCGAAGTTGGCGTACGATAGCTCAAATCACAGATATGATCTTCATAACAGCTGATGTCCTCAACAGCGCAATTCTCGCAGAAGCCAACATAGCTAGAAACTCTCCCAGTGACGTCAGTTTCTAGGACTCACATTTCAGTATCGGAGGAGCTGTGGATGTATAATAAAAAGTCAACACGAACTGTGCCGGCCCCAGCACAAGCCCTTTACAATGCGACCTTCCTCATGCTGCACATTACCTACCCCCACCGGCTCTCCGCATACATTGAGAAGATATGGGGGCCCCAGAACCTGCCTCCTCATCAGCTTCCAGCAAACTGAAAACCGCATACAATAATAGCAAGGCCCCGGTGGTTGGACCCATTTCCGCTTCAACTCTATGGGCCGTCAACAGCTCATACTCAAACCCCAACTTTGCCGGCTGTGGTGGTGGTGGTGCCGGCGATGCAAAGTGCAGAATGGGATGGGTGCAGCGTATCAGTGGTGGTTCAAATATTATTATCTAAATAATATTATGATACTACTATTCTCGTTTCCTGCACTTGTGCTTATGGCTATGACAAATTTCCTCGCATAACGGGTTTCGCTTTTCACTTATTAATTGCTGTTTCGGTTATGAGAATTAGACTCATTAAGAGAAAGATGGTGTTGATCTACTAAATGATAGCCACGAAATATCACACCTCAATTTTCCATACTCCACCGAATGATACATTGTGATTCATTCCCAGAGAACAAGGTAGTCAAGCTAAATTTAGGTTTGCTACTTTTGCCACTAATTGCACCGCGCAAGACCTCGGATTGCAAGAGAGCACCATAAAAGTGAACATGAATACTGACTATAAAGCTCCTATGAATGCCAACTTATTCCCTAGGGAGTGGCGGCATCGCAACAAACTTTTGATCGCACAAAGGCGTTTCAATGAAATTTTAACTAGCCAACACATCCCAATGCTAAAAACAATCCTAAAGCAATTCCCTAATCTCAGTGGCCAGGTCCTTAATCCTTGGCTCCTTAACCCTGATTTCTACCTCGGCGACGGTTTGACGGGCCTCGTAAACTGACAATGCCGCCTCCTTGACCTCCTTTTGGAGCGTCAAGAGCGTGCCTAAGCCGACAAGGGCACGGAAGATAGTCTCTGAGTCGATCTCCTTCTTGACTATATTCGTGAGGGGTTCAAGAAGTGTGATTGCGCGATCGATCGCTCTCTTCGAAGTGATCAAAACCGCATAGCTGTGGATAAAGTTAGGGTTTAGATCGAGCCAAGATCTCTTGGGGAATTTCAATCTTACTTGAGAAGAAGTGTAGACTTCGCAATCTTTAGGTTCCGATTTGTTGTTCCGGCGCTTGCTTTCTCGGCGAGTTGAATAGTCTAGCGGAAGAGTTTTATGTTAGAAGTGCAACTTTTATGAGGGCAGGAAACAGCTAAAATGCAAACCTGCTCAAATCGATTATCCATGTAGTCCCTGCCTTCCTCTGTCTGGAAGAGATTCACAAATGTCCTGGTTGCCAACATTACATTGTTCGGGTGGCTGATATCAAACGCCCCTGACGTCTCAAGAATGTCGCCGGCCTTGAGCCCGTTTATTGGTTCGTATGTAGCAGCCAGTGGAGTTGCTGCTGCTACTAACCTCAACAGATCCAGGCCTGGGAGGCGGCTCTGCGAATGCCACTTGGTGATTATCTTGGAGATCAATTCAAGGCCACCTGAAAAAGCAGCATTGTGTGCACCAGCCTTGTACGAAGGGGAGGCGACAGCTTGAAGAGACCCACATAATTTAGCAAGTGCGGACACTTCGTCGGGGTTAAGTGCAATATCCTTCTCCCCGCTGTCCAGCAGCCCTTTGTTTAGTTCATTGACTTTGCTTTGGATAGTTGGTAGGTTGGCTGCGGTGATCGACAGGTATGACTTCTGCGGAATGCGCTTCGGTTTAGCTTGTTGCGGAGGAGGCGCATCTGGCCTATACCTGTTCTCCATACCCCATGGATCTGGGCCAGTGGACTGCTCTTGCGCCCCAAGAGTGACACCGCCAGCATTTTTCACGATAAATTGGCCAACGGTATCAAGATATGATATTGGCAACTCATTCGCCTCCAGGAACCTTCTGGCGGCCTCAAATGGGTTTTCAGATGCATTATATGGCAGCTTTAATGCAGGGGCCCCCTCTTGGATATCGACATCAAACACGTAGTCGTACTCCTTACCTTCGAACATTTGCTTACGGTTGGAACCTACAGCATCTACAACAGTGCCGACGTTGTTCCACGCTCTTGCGGCATTAGACCAAACATGGGCCTCTACTGTCTCCCCATTGCGCACCATAATCACCTGGTGTGTTTGGCATTGGTGTTAGTAACAGCTTCGGATGAGTCGCAAAATGCTTACCTGGCCGTCCTTCTTGCCCGGCTGCGCGAGGGCCTCAAGACCAGGCAAATCATCTTTCTTTACGTCGCCAACTTGGTTTCTAAATATTCGTTAAAACCAATAATCCATACCTCAGCCACTCAGGAACTTACGATGGAATCGTTGAGGCAGCGACACTGTTCTCAAATGCCTGACAATATTTTTAGCAAATATATGGTATTTGAACCCCAATTATTCCTTGTATTACCTCTAGTGCTCCCCGGTCCGCCCATCTCTTCTCTTCTCGGGAAAACACTCGGACCATTCGATCACTCGCTCCGCTCACAATGTCACCATTCTGAGCACAAACAGCAACAGACCAAACACTAATGGCAGGGTGAGTTATTGTTTGTATACAATCGCCGTCTAGATACTCGTAAGCCACGGCTCTTCATCCAAATCCCCAGACTCCTCAAACATATAAACCTACCTCTCCAAATTCTCACTGTCCGATCTTCACCAGCAGAAACAAGCTCGCCCGAGGGCAAGGCAGCCACAGAGTATATAAACGCTGTATGCCCATGCAATTCCTGTAACTGATGCCCATCCAGAGACCATATACGAACAGTCCTAAATCGCCGAAGTACTATTAGCTCACGAATTGTTAATATGTATCTGCACCGGTCTAGTTACCCATCATTCGCACAGCTAGCAAATCCACCATTTGGCATCCTGCATAACCCACGGACACAATCTGTGTGACCTTCGATCTTCTTGATAGTTTTTCCGTTCCTCCAGATCCGGATTGTTTTATCTGCTGACCCAGTAACCACGTCTGTTTCTGAAAGGACCAAGACCGCCAACACTCCCTGGTCATGGCCGTCCAACACATATTGGTTTTCCCAGTCTTTCCACACACGTGCTGTGCTAAATAACTATTAGCCCAAATCCGAGCAACCGAGATGCCAGTACGACACACCCATCCCAGGATCCCGAAATTATGATTCCCGCATAATTGTCCAACGCACAAACGTTGTGTGTATGGCCTAAAAGCAGATACTTTGCATCGTCTGTGTCTTTGGAATCGGGTTCTCGAACTTCGATGATTGTGTCCTGGCCACCGCTAACAATCAAACCTACACAGCCCATCAATTAAACTTCAGCCTTAAAATCTATCAGGAAACTACTGACCCTTAGGATACTCCTCCGTTGGGAGAATAAAAGTAACACTGTTAATGAAGCCGGAACCAGTTGAATTGATGTGGTCGGAGAAGACAGTCCCTTCAGAATCTTCACGTTTCCATAGTCGAACGGTAGCATCTCGAGATACAGAAGTCACAAAATAAGGAGAAGGAAAAACGACGGCGCGAACCTGTAGAAATGGAGGTTAGGCATTCCATGTAATTTTTTTAAAAAAAAAGTTTTTGTTTTTAGCAAACTCGGGGGTCAAAAACAGAGCTCACTTCATGAGCTCGGAGCTACTCACATCGTCCTCGTGGCCCCGTAGAGCTGCAGTAAGCTTGTACACACCGGCCATCGATTATCTTGGAAGGGCAATGAGGGGTGTAGAGATAGATGAGTTAAACACACGGAGGTCGAATATAAACTTGTGGGGTAGGAGGGGCAAATAGGTCGTCGTCTAGGGCTGTGTTACTAATCCTGTTCCACCAAAGTAGGCGGCTCAACCTCCTGTCAGGGCGGAGGGGTGGGCAATGTGCACACAAGATCACTCGAATATCCAATTTTTTCTAGTGTTGCTACAAATGCGTGACCCTTTAAAAAAAAGCTAAAGCATTCTATCTACAGGGAAGAATACTAAATTTCGTTCCCGAAATTCCACAAGCAACCTCTTCATGTTCACTCTCGCTCACGCCTACAAGATATCAACACTGAGAACCCTTGTGTTCTACCTATTCTATGATACAAGCTCTCTTTTAATGGTTCGTCCCCTAAGCGCTCCTCCAATACCGATATTCGTACAGGTTTACCCCACTAACCTCCGGGCTTTCGTGCATAGGGACACCATTTTAATGGATGACTGCAAAAGTAGAGTACTAGTACCAGAGCAACCAGGTAAATCCATTACCTTAAACAAGCTACTACAATTACAGGAATGACGGAGGTTTCAGGTGGCAGTTTCTCTGGAATGCTCGGCAGATAGTTTGTAGTGAGAGGCAGAGGCAAATAGTGGATAACTTAATTCCTCTCTTTTTTCTTTTTTTGCTGTAGGAAAAAAAAAAAAAGAGCATTTGACAGCGTGTAGATCGATAAAGCCACAAGAAGTAAGAATGAGGCTTCTAATTCATACCACACTTCTAACTCAGCTATCCGGCAGCTTCCATCAGGCTTCTTTTGGTGGACCGTAGCATATTTGAGGGCAGGGAAGGCCTGGGAAAGCTTTCTTAACCCAAACCTTTCGGAAGGCTCCCGAACGTTTCCTGGCCTGTCGTTGATGCGTGCCCCCCGCCCGTCGTCTCATCCTCCCCTTTCTGGGCTTCTGCAAGTGCTGGTAGGGTTGAACGTTTGAGGTTCCTTCAATCACCTCTCAGCCCTCCCTCCTGCACAGTAATTGAGAAGCAGCAGCAGTAGCAATAGCAATTCGGTACATACTCCCACTACTTCTACATCCTGCTCAGTGCTCACCTCTCCGCCTTCCTGTCTATATTCTCCCCCCCCCTTATCGTCCACTTCTCTAGCCTCCGTCTCTGACCTTTACTCATTCTCCTTTCCTTTTCTCCTTCTCTCCTCCGTCTTCTTCCACCTCCTTCTACCCCCTCAGCTTCCTTTGTTGGATCGTCGTTAATAACAGATACCGAGACCCCTTAAAGCCCGATTTAACGAAGTTACGACCGGAATTAAATTTACTCGTCTTACTTTTCCCTATCTTCTGCCTTCACCAACCAGAACCTCTCATCACGAGACACATCGGTTAAACAGTTATACTTTACGTTTTCTGTACATCTTTTTTACACACGAATTAACGACGTCCAACGATCCGATACCCTCTTATTTCAACAGCACAGGCCTATTTTGTCTTTTGCAATATCTTGTATTCTGGCACCCCGCGCTCTTTGCGATAATCTTAGCAGATCAATATGAATTCCGGGTCCCCAACCGTCAATTTACCAAATGATGGCCAATCTTCGAATGGTGGCCCAATTCGTTCGTTCTATCTTCGTCCACTGATCAGAAAATCCCCCCCAAAAAACAACCGAGTTCTAACCTACCTTGTGTCACAGAGGCTCCTCGAGTTGTACCTTTAACTTGCCATGGTCACTCTCGACCTGTCACCCATCTTTCGTTTTCGCCTATGTTGGCAGATGATGAATACTATTTAATATCCGCTTGCAAGGGTTAGAACATGCATTGAATCTACTTGCAGCGCTGTTTGGTATTGGACATTGGCACTAACTCTAGTTCAGATAACAACCCAATGCTTCGAGATGGTATTACAGGTGATTGGTAAGCTTGGCTGCTAACCCTGGAAGCCCCGGTAAGATCTGATGATATTTTAATTAGGATTGGGACCTTCTTGGGCCACAAAGGTGCCGTGTGGCAGGCAAGACTTTCCAATGATGCAGCTTTAGCGGCTACTGCTTCTGCGGATTTTTCTGCGTAAGTCGAGACGGGTCAGGGGCCGATAATGGTCGGCATAACTATTTGTTTCTAACCACTGTGCAGGAAAATCTGGGACACCTTTACTGGCGAATGCTTGCAAACCCTTCAACACAACCATATAGTTCGTGCGGTTACTTTTTCGCCAAATCCTACGCATGTCGCAACCGGTGGTCAGGAGAAAAAGTTACGGGTGTACGATTTGGCGCATTCGGAAACGCCAATGGAAATTGGTGCTCAGACTCATACAGGAACTATCAAGTCTATCGTCTGGTCGGATCCCAACACCATCCTTTCAGCATCAGACGACCGAAAACTGCGTTGGTGGGATACTCGATCCAGGGAACTCGCGACAAAGTTCGATGTCGATGAGCTCATTGGATCTTGTGAATTGAGTCCTGAAGGAAATTTGATCAGCGCAACGGCTGGAAAGACGGTGTATTTCTTCGATGCGCAGAGCAGGCAGTTGATCAAGAGCATTTCAACGGCATACGAAGTGTCTTCTGTAGCACTTCATCAGCAGACTAGGCGGTTTATAACAGGTGGAAGCTCGGATACTTGGGTCAGGGTTTATGATTATGATACTGAGACTGAGCTCGAGGTTTACAAAGGCCACCATGGAAGTATATGGAGTGTTAGTTTTTCCCCAGATGGGAAACTTTATGCAACAGGTTCTGAAGATGGTACAATAAAATTGGTAAGTCAATTTTCAATTGGACCAATCCATAGCTTGTCCTAATTTCTCTTAACTTACAGTGGAAATACACCAACCAACCATATGGTTTGTGGAAATGAGCACCCTAGTGCGAAAGGTGTGTGAGTCGAGCAAAGTGTAAATTTCTCGCTAGCGACTACAATTGCATACTGTATTTCGATTCCATATAGACGTCTCTGATACTAGGGTCCTGTGGAATTATCACGTTTTGTGTTTCCTTATCTCCCCTACGGAGTAAAGAAAACCGTATGTCTAGGAGAGCAGATAGGTCATCTAATGATAACTAAATTATGGAGCCGTGTTAAAGTCGAGTGCATTTGCTATATCACTGCGCAAGATCCATCGTGCCCAGACTCAATATTGACGATATCGGTAACACCCCGTATCTCACATGAAGTGCGTGTAGCGAGGTCACGGGATTTTTTTTCTTTGCGGAGTTTCCCATGTGCTTATCAATCCCACCTTTCCATCCCACTTCGCATGGTGCTGTATGGTAGACCTTCTCACTTCCAACAACAATACACCAAACGAAACAACTTGGTCTTAAGAAGCTACCTTTGAAGAAAGTCAGAAGACTCGGTAATAAATACTGAGCTGAACGCAATGGTCACTCTCAAAATTCCTGTGGCGTCAGAGGACGTTCCACAAGCCCCCAGGGCCGCTCCCAAACTTGTGGCCCCCGAGCCAGGTGCGCCAACGGCCCCATGTGTGTTTCTCTGTGAAGACGATAGCTAACACGTATGTTAACCTAACAGAGCACTGCCCCGGGCCCGAGAGCCAGCAGGCGGGAAAAATGGACGCTTGTGCCGGGTGCCCCAACCAACAGATATGCGCCACAGCTCCCAAGGGTCCCGACCCAGATATTCCCCTCATTCAAGCACGCATGGCAACAGTAGAGCATAAAATTCTCATCCTTTCTGGAAAAGGCGGTGTCGGAAAATCTACTTTTACCTCTATGCTCGCATATGCTTTTGCCCAATCCCCCGCAACACAGGTAGGCGTGTGCGACATCGACATATGCGGCCCATCGATACCCCGAATGATGGGCGTTGAGAATGAGTCTATTCATTCTTCGTCGTCGGGGTGGTCACCGGTATACGTAGCGGACAATCTCGGCGTCATGAGTATACAATTCATGCTACCGAATCAGGATGATGCCATTATTTGGAGGGGACCAAAGAAGAACGGGTTGATTAAGCAATTTTTGAAGGATGTCGAGTGGGGTGATTTGGACTTTCTGCTCATTGATACTCCTCCGGGAACTAGTGATGAACATTTAAGTATAAATAGCTACTTGAAGGGCAGTGGGGTTGATGGAGCTGTTGTTGTCACGACGCCACAGGAGGTTAGCTTGCTGGATGTTAGGAAGGAGATCGATTTCTGCAGGAAGGCGGGGATTAAGGTGTTGGGAATTGTGGAGAATATGAGTGGTTTTGTTTGCCCCAATTGCGAGGTATATTATATACTCCTCTGGTTTTCCCTGTTCCCATTCCGGGGGTGCTCGTTTTGCTGACGGAGTTTGGCCAAGGGTGAATCACAAATCTTCCACGCTACTACCGGAGGTGGTCGGGCTTTGGCAACTGAGATGGGCATACATTTCCTTGGGGCTGTTCCTTTGGACCCTAGGATAGGTATTGCTTGTGATTACGGCGAGAGCTTTTTCGATGCGTACCCCGAGAGCCCAGCATGTGAAGGATTGATGAACATCATAAAGGGTTTACGGGGTCAGATGGGATTACCTCCATCGCAAGATGGGGTCGAAGAGATGGACGAAAGCTAGACGATCGCAGGTTTTCTCTGCACAAGTGTTAGAGTGGGCATGTTCAATGGCGTTCTTGGGCTCCGGGTTTTCCTTAGTTTTCAGTGGTAAAGGTACTCAGGTGTAGCATTAGTAGCGGACTATGAAACATCCCCCCTAGAAACTATATTACATTGGGATCCATACATCAATTATCGTGCTGGCGCCCCTCCCTTCTGGAAGAATGTCCACTATTCCCGTAACGCCTGTCCCAACCTCGCTCCTTCTCCGATCTACTATTTCCCTCCCTATCCCAACTCCTATCCCTCTCCCTCTCTCTATCCCTGCCCCTATCCCTAGCGCTCTCTTTATCCTTGTCTCTGCCACCATCTCTATCACGATCTTTCCCCCTTCGATTATCCCTATCCCTTTCCCGAAAGTTGTTTGGTTCTTCAGAAGCTCTCTCCCTATGCGCTCGCTCCTTGGAGCGAGATCTGTGCCGCCTAGACCCCTCCTTTGAACGGCTTCTGTGTCTGTGGGAGTGCCGATGGCCTCCTTTGCTGTCGCCATCACGCCGATGGCGCAACTTCTTCTTCTCCCTCTTGAACTTCTGAAGAGCCAATTCGACCTCTTCTTTCTTTTGCCTCACAAGGTATTCCTTCATTGGATCGTCCTCATCGTGATCCCGTATTAACTTCTGCAATTCAATCTCCTCCGGAAGCATCTCCCGTGGCGGTGTTTCTTCCCTCTCCTTGCCCCTTCTTCTCTTGCTGTGATGTTCACTTTCCCCATCATCATCTCGCACCCTCGGCCCTGAATCTTGACCTACAAGTTCATCTAGTTCTCCTTCCTTCGGCTTGTATCTGGTATGATCTACCCGAATTATTCTTCCGAGAACTGTAGCCCCACCCAAGTTGTCTACCGCAAGATTCGTACTCCGCTGGTCTTCGTATTTGAGAAAAGCGAACCCTTTGCTCTTCCCAGTGTCCTTGTCACGAATCAGGTTGACGTGAACGGGTTCGCCGAATTGTGAGAAGATTGTGATTATGTCGCCCTCGCTGAGTTCGTACGGAAGGCCGCCGATGTAAACGTATGCAGTGTCGGACCAGTCAGTATGCCAGGATGCGGATAACGGCTTTAACCAAGTTAGCAGGCAGTTGGAGACTCGGGTTTTGGGGGCGTTTGGAGTTAAACATACAATACCAGCTTCTAGTTCCCGCTGGTTCAGCTTTTCGATGGCGCGAATATTGTTCATTGTCCCTTGTTGATTCGCGATGAGGTGCTGTCAAGCTTGTTATGCAGTCGCGGTAGCGTGACGCCACTCAAGGTTCGCGGTGTTGCTCGGTGTCACACACACAAGTTAAGGGGCTGTTTGGCACACCAACTTTTATAAGGTAACACCTTACAAAATGCGGTTTGTAAGGTTTCCCTTGTAAAATACAGCTTGTAAGGTTGGTAGTGTTTGGCTACATATCGTTTGGAAGGTAGAGTTTGGAAACCTTATAAACTGCAGTTTGAAAACAGCGTAATTTAGGGTTTAAAGAAGGGTTGAACACACACCAGTGACTGTTAAATATGTCAGTTTGCCCTCAAAAAAAATCAATTTACTACTGTAATAATATTATTTCTTCCCTCCTGTTTAGGGTTGAGTCCCAATAGCCACACATGTACGATATCATGTTTACCTTACAAAAGTTGCTTCAGGTGTTTGGCAAGCCATACCTTACAAACTACAGCTTGGCACACCTTACAAAACATAGTTTGGGAAACCTTACAAACCGCATTTTGTAAGGTGTTACCTTATAAAAGTTGGCGCGCCAAACAGCCCCTAAAGCTCTGGAGACGAATTTTGCGACATTTGGGGTTACCCGGACAGAGGATTTCAGGGGGAGAGCTCGAGCGCACCGTTGATCCTATTTTACTTGAAGCAAAGAAAATCTGTGCGGTTTTGGCCTACGTGTTACCCTTGGTTTTAGAATACTAAGGTCCAGCATGTTTGGTTTTTTTTTCTTTCGGAGAAAATAAAAGATAAAATATTATGATAGACGATACCAAACAACAGACTCAATAGAATTAGAATGAAGCCTTGATTCTGGTGTTTATATTCTCCAAATAGTAATTTATCAGCACTGTAGCAGGCCAGAATTGAAATCTGTGCGATACTTGAACTGGAAATCTCTTTCCGGGACATCCAGGGCTTGCCAAGGCTCGCGGAAAAGGGGCTATTTGCAGGGCCATACAATTTACTGGCTCTCTCAACACGCACATTCAGGTTCTTCAACACCACAACAATCTTTGTCCAGCTTCTTTTCCCCAGGGTCATCTTTTGCCTACATCTCCCAATCCCCCCCCCTCCTCCTCCTCAACACCACCACCGTCAACCGACATAGCTCCGCCCTTCTCGCTATCGTATACTCCTCCTAGCTTGCGCCTTCGTACCTGACCCCATCACACCGCAACAATGTCGTCTCCCCTCAGCGCTGTAAGTAACCCTGAACTTTAACCACACCACCGCCATTGACCATCCTACCACCACACCCTCCCACACCCTGTTGCTCCCTCTCATCTTGCCCACACACACCCTCTTCGCCCTCCCTCATTGCCCATCTCTTACCTTCATCTCCCCCTCCCCCTTGAGCTGCCTCTGCGGCGTTCAAGTTCAACTCCTTCCCCCCCAAATCGCCTTTTCTTCCCCCTTATTACACGTCGAAATACAATCGTTGGGCCAAGCTTCTAACAATGCCACCACAGATCCGCAGAAAGAAGAATGTCAAGAAGGGAATCCAATTCTGTTTGATGGTATGCGGTGCTTCTGGCACTGGTAGGTTATAAACATTCCCTTGTCATTTATATATCGCTAAGTTCTTGATGCTGATCTGTATTATTATCCGGTAATCCTTAGGCCGTACTACCTTTGTCAACACCCTTTGCGGCAAAAAAGTGCTACTGAGCAAAGACTCTGACGATTCGGCCAATGCACATGTTGAAGAAGGTGTCCGAATCAAGCCGGTCACAGTCGGTACGTGTTCCTAGGGGAGATTGGTCAATTGTATTCGCGTAAATGGTTTCTTACTGGCATCTCAATTGCAGAGCTTGATGAGGAGGGAACGCGCATATCCCTTACTATCGTTGATACCCCTGGTTTTGGTGACCAGATTGATAACGAGGCAAGGTAAGTTTTAAGCCGCAATTACAAGGCTCAATGATTTCATCATGAGAAGTACTACTAATAGGTTTGCGAGATAGTTTCGGTGAAATTTCTGGATACCTAGAGCGTCAGTACGATGATATTCTCGCCGAGGAGTCGCGTATCAAGCGTAACCCCCGATTCCGCGACAACCGTGTCCATGCTCTCCTTTATTTTATCACCCCTACCGGCCATGGGTGAGCGTTTCTGATTGATCCTTGAGTGCAACAATTGACTGACAATCACCTTAGTCTACGTGAATTGGACATCGAATTGATGAAGCGTCTTTCTCCCCGTGTAAATGTCATTCCTGTAGTCGGCAAGGCTGATTCTTTGACACCTGCCGAATTGGCTGAGTCCAAGAAGCTCGTCATGGAGGATATCGAACATTACCGCATCCCTGTCTATAACTTCCCCTACGATATTGAGGAGGATGATGAGGATACCGTTGAGGAAAATGCTGAGCTTCGGGGATTGATGCCCTTTGCGATTGTTGGGAGTGAGGAAGTTGTAGAGGTTAATGGACGCAAAGTTCGTGCCAGGCAATATCCATGGGGTGTCGTTGAAGGTTTGTGCTGCCCTTCCAAGGTTGTGGATCAAATATAAGGGACCAAAGCTAACCACTACCAAATCATATAGTTGATAACCCAAGACACTCCGACTTTCTTGCTATCAGGTCTGCTTTGCTGCACTCTCACTTGGCAGATCTGAAGGAAATTACCCATGATTTCTTGTATGAGAATTACAGAACAGAGAAACTTTCCAAGTCCGTTGAAGGTGGTGCTACTGCGTATGTTCCTTACACTTCCCATATGACCTGAGTACGGCTAACGTGTCTTCTGTAGCTCTATGAACCCCGAGGATCTTGCCTCTCAATCAGTGCGACTCAAGGAAGAGCAGCTCAGGCGTGAGGAGGAGAAGCTCCGAGAAATCGAGTCAAAGGTTCAGCGAGAGATTAACGAGAAGAGGCAAGAGCTTCTTGCTCGCGAATCACAACTCAGAGAGATGTATGCATAACCTACTTCCTGTTTCTCACCCCCAACAAGCTCGTAACTGATATAATGATTAGTGAGGCCCGGATGACTCGTGAACATAGCCAACCTGTGCTGGATGAGAAAACAAACGGAGATGTGTAGAGGGTTTTTCAGCTTCTTGGCCCAGCTCAACGCTTTGGTTTTATTTGTGTATCGCGATATCCTTTCTTTTGCTTAAAGTGAGGTTGTGGGGTGGTCTGGGACATCTGTGCTGGCTCTACGGGGGGTAGTTTGATTAGGCAGTAGGGTGATATAGGCAAGCATTTATGCAGGTGCTTCTGGAACAAGGGTCATTCTGTAGCGGCTTTTTCTTTTCTTTTTTTGATCCGGAGAATGTGTTGTTAAAGTGTGGGGCAACGTCTTGCGAAGGCACTGGTGGTTCGCCTGTCTGCCGTCGATTCGATTTTCTCTCTCCTTTGTCATCCTGCAGTGTTCTCACCTTTTCTTTGTTTCCTCCCGTGCCTACGACAACCTTATTTAATTTCCTCTTTCCTGCTGTAGTACTTTAACTATTCATGTTCCTCCAACCCCTGGGCTTCTTTTCTTTTATCCCACCAACATCACACACTATCCACTTTCCTATCTCCATGTATCTCTCTGTCTCTCCAATCCCGCTCTGGCTTGTGCGTTACTGCTGCTCTCATGCTGGTCAGTGCTGAGAACAAAGAAAGGTTTCCTCTATCTACCTCCTAGCATGTGAACGTAGTCGGGTCAGCTGCCGTTAGTCTACGGTACTCGAGTAGTGATTTTTTTTTTTTTTTTTAAAAAAAAAAAGAACGTGTACGGTAGTTTTGTCTTCTTGTGGCTCCTTCGATTACCATGCGCTGCCCCCCTCCCTGCCGCAGGATACCTAACCCATCCATCACCTCTCCCAAACCCTAGACCATGCAAGGGTAGGGAACCCTTAACCCAAACGAACAGGGATATATTTGGCTGGTTAACCTTAAATAACTGTCCAATGACTTTTTACCGGACCCTGTACCAGCACACCTTGAGCAAAACTGCCGTACCGTAGAGTGCCGGTAGACTACTGTAGGTAATGCGTGAAAGCATAATTATCACCTACTAAAAAACCAACCACAGCCACAACCAACCCCCCTCCTCTATCGAGCCCTACCTATCCTCCACAAGTGCTACCGTATTCAGAGGTATGATAGAAGAAACTTAGTTCACTCGTGGGAGGCAAGAAGTATCCAACATCAGAGGTTGTAAATCTATACGGGCGCTCAGATTGGCACGCATCTCTTGCCATATATTTACAAGTGCCAGGGGAGATGTCTTCGTATGATACATACAAGACCAGGGCAGTTAACTAGCAAAATAATCGCTGTCTTGGAAGAAAAAATATTTCGCTGTTATCGAATAATTATTGCCTATGATACTATATATGATACAATTACAGGCTCCCGTAAGAAGTTATAGAACAGTTATTCAAGGTTAATAGGCCAAATATATACCCCTGTCTGTTCCGGTTAGTAAAGTAGGTTCCTACCCTTGCGCTAGGATATACTCCGCTGTTCCATGTATATAGGCTAAGCTCAGCACAAATAAAAACGGCCAACTAACCCTTGATTTACTATTTCGTGTAAGCTTGGTGCATTTGGAAACAGTTAACAGACTATCACTCTGCTGTAACTCATTATCTCCTTGACTTGACTGGTGAGACGCCCTTGAGACCACCGCCACCACAGATTAATAAGCAACATTTGTTGATTGCATGATATATAAATTTGTAGATGTGCGGGCTTCAGACGATACCCGCTCCCCCCCCCCCCCGCCCCGCCCCCCAAGCAAGAAGTATCCGGAAAGACGAGTCGTGAGTTTGTGATACAGACGAATATTTTGTTGCCATATAATCTAGGAATCTACGTTTCTGAATAGTTCTTTCTTGGGAGTTGCTAGCTAATATTAGCTATATGATTGTGCCTACGCAAGTCACTCGGGAATGCTAAGGTAGTATCATAGTCATCTCCGTCCAGGGCGTGAGTGGGGGCTAGCGGGGCACTTTCCACCTTCCCACTGGCCGAGGAGGTATAATACAATAGCCCTGTTATCAAGCTTATATATAGGAGGTTGATAACGGGTGAGAGTATTATAAAAGGTGTAAATACCAGCAGTGTAGATGGAGTGAGGAAACTTTGTCCGCAAAGCCAATAGTGGACGACGGGGGATGCCCTACACATTAAGGAAAGCTTAGACTAACTTATAAACCGATTGGAAAGAGTAGGGCTATTAAATGTGATTATTACAACGATTCCGCTTGGGTTCCTCTTCCAGTATCATCAGGTTTAGTTTCTGTTTACACTATTAACTAGTCCTATGATATAAAGTAGACTAATATGAGATTTACCTCTTACTCCTACGGAAGATTGCTGTTTTTGATTTTTACATAATTATGATAGCACCATATGCTTAGTACAAAAATGGTTTATTACATATACCGGTAAGTAAAAGTAGTAACGTGTATAATAACCATTCAGGAAGAAATAATACTTTATCAAAGTTCAACTTGCTAACCAACTAATCACAAGATATATAGCAATTTAATAGCTATTCTTAATGAAAAGTAATTTCAGTATATACCACTATTTGATTACTAGTCGCAATTCCTTTTCGACTATTTTTCTTCTTCTTTCTTTTAATAACTCCATTCCCCTTCCTTTTTCTTCTATTCTTTTCTTTTCTATTATTATTTTCACAACTTTTCACAACTTTTCTCCAATTACTCTTATCAGTTTCTTGCCTCCTCGGTTCATGATATATATTGTATTGTAGAATGTATTTCGGAAAAAAAATCTGACATTAACTTATCCCTTATCATAATTGCACAGTACACAGCAAACACCTGCATATATATTAGTAATCTAACTACCTGCAACTTGCTTCCTTTTTTCAAAAAAATTAATTATAAAAAAATTAAAAAAGTCTCATCGTATCGCAAGCCCCTTCCCTTCCCAGATGTGGAAGCATCTTCTCCCAATGTGCTAATCCTTATCATAAGAAAGGGTATTTATTAGGATAAGACAAAAACCAAGATCCAACTCTGATTTCGCAAGATATTGGGGGAGGAGGGAGCTAGGACAATCTGTTCGGTGGCCCTTGCAGAGTAGGGTTTTTTTTCGTTGGTGGCTGATGAGTAAACTACGGTACCGTTAAGTTAGCCCCTGCATTTATGGACGTATCATATCATACTTACTGGTACTCACTGGCACTGTGCGGGGGCGATCTATCCACTTTGTCTAGTTAATTGGTCAGTGAGTAAATTAAGTTGGAATCATAGCACGTCCATTCGGTGGTCTTGCTCGTCTTGGAGGCTAAGTCAAGGGAGCCGGGACTGGGAGTTGGCTGCAAAAGTTATAATACGGTAGTCGGTATGGCTGGCTGGCTACTGGCATGTTAGACTATCAGAGGACCGCCGGCATGATAACTACTTGTCCCAGGCCATAAGTACCCGAAAACAGGGATTAAAGAAATATATGACAAAACATCTGTGCGCATCTGAGCGCCCATACAAATGATCACCCCCGATTTTCGGGTACTTATGGCCTGGGACAAGTATCACTATGAGCCTGTAACCCCCCCTCGTACAGAGGGAAGGGGGTGTTCTAAAGTCCAAAAAGGTACCCGATAGTAAGTATACTTCCACTACCCGTACTTCAAAACTATTATGATATACATCAGGGGGCGAAATCCGTTCACATTTTCGTCCCCCTCCCGGGCCCCGGCATACTGGACAGCACAGTACCTTATCACAATAAAACGCCTTAGACAGGCAAAAAAAATCGAAAATCGAAAATCGAAAAAAAAAGAAACACCCCAATTCTACAAGTAGTAATCAAAGTGCAAATGTTCGGTGCGCATGTGTGCATAGCGTGTAATACCGTACAACTGCTACTACCCTACCTACTGCCTACCTATTGTACCAGTATTCCTAAGTAACGCTACAATAGCCACACCACTATGATATCATAGACTAAATACAAAACCCCTAACCTTCCCAGAAACCGTAGCACTTCGCTCCACTCACTTCACTCAACTCTCTTAAATGATAGTGATGTCTCAAACGAGGAAAACGCTAAACATAAACTGATCTCTGTGGGCAGAAGAAGAATAAGTTCGAAAGGAGAAAGCTCAAAGCTGTAGTAGTACCATTGGACAAAATCAGACAACCCGCCGCCGGCTCCAGAAATTTAGAAGCAAAGTAAGTAGCAGTAAGAGTAAAAGTTAATTGTGAGGGCACTGTAGTATGAAAAAGTAAGTAGTACAGGCACTCGGCAAAAGGCTTCGTGAAAGGGAATTTCTCTTTGCCCATTGAAAGGCCCCTCTTCCACATAGGCCTCAGTTGGGCAATACTCCCCTCCCTTAGGCCACCGTAATGTAATCTCTGTGAAAGGGAAGCTCCGTTTCATGAAAACTTCTGTTGGGTGACTGTAAGCAGGCTAAGTGATAAGGAAAATTGGAAAAAACAATTCAACATACAGCCCCATCACAATCCAGGATGAGAATAGAACACCGGTCAGAGTATGAAGGAAATATGAGAGAAGTGAAAAAAATGAAACAAAGTTAAAAACGGGTTTGGTAGCTGGTAGCGGGGGAAAATATGATTGAATGGAAAAATGGAGAAAGGAAGGAAAAGAATACACCAGCTAGCTTAAACTTAAGGACGTCCCATAACAGCCACGGGCATGACGAAAAAGAAGGGGGAGAAAAGACCGAGTTGAGCATATAAAACGAGAAAAAAATCGATAAAAAATCGATAAAAAACACAAAACACCCCGCCAGATGAAGCGGCGCATCAATAAAAAAATAAAAATAAAAAAGGGAAACCGAACCATGGGAAACCGAACCGAAAGAGCATGATAGGAAAACACGAAGAAGTCAATGATTTCAAACACGAGCCCGGACCGGAATGAGGAACATGAGGGAAAAAAGAAGAGAAAAAAGAAACAAGAACACCTCGTATGCCCAAATCTTTGATGCACCCCGCGCGCGAAGAAGAATCGCACTGGCTAAGAATCAATCAATAAATTCCCCCGACCTGTGCCTAAAAAGAAACACCGAATTTTAAAACCCAATGCGCCGGTTTGTCATTTCTCATCATTTAACAGATGGTCAAACTTTTTTTTTTTTATGGTTGGTTTTTTTTGCTTTGTTCTGGATCTGGCTTATTTTCCTATGAGATGCGGAGGAATACCTGATACCCCAAATTGAAGTGAGTGCCCGACGACGCCACTGGGCTCATCACGATTATTCGAGTGAAGCGGATGGGTGACACCGTTAGATCGCTCATGGCCAATTTGATGGTGGGGGTAGCCATTGCCGTTGGGTTGATCGTGGCCAATCTGCTGGTGAGAATAGGTAGCTCCGTTTGATTGGTCGTATCCTATTTGATGGTGGGAGTATGCGGTGCCATTGGATTGATCATGGTTGCTCTGATGGTGGGCTGCCATTTGACGGTTGGAAGGCGCTGGTAAACCTGGCGGATTGTGAGAAGCCGTTGAAAATGTGAAAGGACTGGCCGGTGAACTGAATTGGCTTCCGGAGTTGGTGGGTGTAACCGGGGTTGTTAGCCCGTTCACAGGATGAGAACGAACGCCGAGGGGATTTTTAGAAAAGCTGAGTCTAATCCCTCCTTTGATACTGGTGGATAGGTTTCGTCCATAAAGCTCAGTCAGGGCCTTGGTTGCCATGCCGATGTCTTCGAATTCAACAAAACACATTGGTCCGTTCTGTTTCGCACGAAAACAGAGACGCTTATAGCCACGCTGACGGCAAAAGAGATTCTTCAATTCGTCCTCAGTGGTGTTTGCTGGGAGATTACCAACATACAAAGTATTGCAGGGTGGATTCTGGTCTGCAGGATTTGCAGGTGGAAGGTGGCGACCGGCCCAGCCGAAGTTAGCAGGGGAGGCTACAGCAATTGGAGATACAATAGTAGAAGTAGGCGGCATATTTTGAAAACCATTCACAGTGTTATTTGCGGTAATGAGTTGTGGCAGGCCCCCAAGGCCTCTCGCACCGGCTACAACAGGGCTGGTCAAGGCACGAGCCCTTGTCGCAATGCCAGTATCATCCCCATCATAATCGTCAGGCATAAATAGCCTCTGAGGCTGCTGGGCTTGTTGTTGGCGTGTAGATTGGGGAGGTTGTTGAAAATTTAACGGGTTGAAGAAGCTAGGAGATTCCCGAAGGTCAAAAGGCCTTGGGTCGAAGGATGATTCGCTCGTTTGAATCATCCCGTTGGTCGTACCGATCCCATTCAAGGCATTAGCTCCGTTGATCCCGTTGACATTGCTGATCCCACCAATTCCGTTGACACCATTTGTGGTGCTATAAAGCTGCCCATTTGGTGGAGATCCTCGGTTGCGAGTTGCATTCGTAGTGTACTGCGGAAAGTCGGTATTGGATATTAACACATCCGAATTGGACGGCGAGTTAGAGGCGGATTGAATCAAAGATTCGTGTGAGCTCCCTAATAATTGAACCGACATTTTGCGATCTTCAGGGGAGAACGGCTTTCCATCCAGTCGCTCCTGGGCCTCCTTTGCAGATTTTTCGGAGCCGAATTGGGCGACCGCAGTGGTGTTGTAGTCACCTTCGACACCACCAGGGGAAGGCGGCGTTATACGTATGCCGGCAAGGTCACCAGCAAATAAGAGCATGGCATTAAGTTCACGCTCGGAGACTGCACGAGGTAAATTCGTAATTTTGATGTTGTAATATTTCGCGACTTTGTCCTCAAATCCCGGGGGAGGCCTCGTCGCTCCCACGCTTTCGACGTTTGGGACCTCAGAAGGGGATGAGATGTGTCTGGGAATGCTCAAAGACTCATGAGAGAAACTCACATGGTTTGAGGTAGAGGTGGAAACAGCGGACTGGGAAGGCGGCGCTGCCAAAGGACGGTGCCAGGGGGAGGCTTCGCTCTCGCGAGTTCGGCTGTCGTAGAGAGCGGCCATGGTAGGTTGACTACTGAAATTTTCCATAGTCCTATGCAACGGTGAAGGTGTAGGAGACATTTGGAATAATGATGGGGCGGCAAGAGGACGGTGTATAAAAGGACGGCAATTATGGGGGGGGGTGTAAACTCTAATAATGGTCGGTCGGGAATGTTTTTTTTTTTGTACCAGACAAGCGAGCGCGTAGCTCTGAGGGCGGGGAATGGGGTTATTGTTCTATGAGTTGTTAGCAGATGGGCTATCGCGATGGCAGGCACCAAAAAACCAGGAGAAAGGGAAAGGGGAGAGGACTAACCAAGGAGCCGCGCAGGTCCCTGATGTCGATCGATGCAGAGCGACGCTGAGTGCGATCAGTACCAAGTGATTTCTCAACCAAAGCGTTGAAACGAGTCGCGCAGAGAAATAGATGAATAAGGGTAATCGAGTGATGAGTGAGCGGGTTGACAGGCGCGATGGGAAACTGCAGGAGATGATATAGAGTGATGCGGGGAGCAAATGCAGATGGTAACTCAGAAAAGCGGGAAGCCGAAAAATCGAGAAAATGTAAGTAAATACGGGGGAGGGAAGGAAGGAGGGAGGGAAGGGAAGGGAAATGGCGAAGGGAGCGAGTGAGCGAGCGAAATGGTTGAAGGAACGAGTCGAGGGATTCAAGCGAGTTGAGGTGAGGACGGGTCTACGCGAACCTAAGGTACCGTAGCTTGAGAACGGGTAATGCAACCAGCAACAAAGTAGCAACGAAGTAGGCAGGGCAGAGAAGCGGCAGCAGAGCAAGGCGGAGCAAAACCAGAGCAGGAGGCAGGCAGGCGAGCACACACAGGCAAGCGATGGCGGGGCTGACAGCTATCCGACGACAATGATAATGACTGGTGCTGCACGATTAATGCGAGTGTTCCGGCGAAAGGAAGAGGAAGCAGATGAGGGACAGGGACAGTTAAGTTACCTGGGCGACCACCGATTCGGCGGGGGGGGAGGGATGAATGAAAGAGAGGAAGGGGGGTATAGTAGTGGCTTGGGTGTTTGAGTTAAACTCTCAAATCCTTCTGCCAGTTGCTTCTCTTCGCTCTTAGCACAACAGGTGGAAGGATGCGTGAACGGACAGACGGTAACGTGAGTGTGGGTGGACGAATGCGAAAGGGGCGCGGGTGGTGAACTGGATATATATTGAATTGGAAAGACCAGCCAAGGGTGATTCGGGAAGGGTGCGGGGACTGCGAAAAAAATAGAGCTTTGCTCTTATATCGAAGGATTTCGACCTTTACTCTCTCCCCCAAGCTCACTAAACTTACTTCCTGATTACCTCCCTGTGCGTCTCTTCTTCGGTATCAATACCGTGCTGTAGTTCAACCTGGGTGTTTAGGTTCCAAAACACTTTGTCTGCTTATCGTTCAGAAATGATGATAGAAGTCAAAACTTCTTTGGTTTTTTTAAAAAAATTCTGGGTGCAGGGTAGGCAAATCTGGAGAGTCTGCGAGATATATAAATGAAGAGAGGGAAAAAGAAAAGAATAAAGGTAGAGAGGCGATTATCAAGAAGGGTAACTTTTTTTGTGTGCAGTGCAGGAAATTTTGGATGCATGTTATGCTGAAATTGTATGTGGGCTATCGAGGCCGATGAGCTGCGCAGCTGGCCGGCAGATGAGGCGGGGGGGGAATAGAGGGGGAGGGCGCTCGGACAATGACTCTCTTTCTCGTCCTGGTTTCGTCTTCATCCCCCTCTCCATTACCACACACTCTCACGTTCACTCGTTCAATGGCATCTTGTCTCTGAAATTTGTCTAGTGTGTGAGAACAAAGGTGAAAGAATGCACAGTGTGCTAAGGGCGCCTGCGGCTGTCAAGTCTCACTCTTACTCTGCGCTTTGTCCTCGACAACAGCTACTGGACAAATGGGAGATAGTTGGGACTCGCACTACCAACCTGCACTATCAAACTACAAAAATGTACCCGACGAAGAAAACGAATAAAAAGGTACAGTTCTGAGAAATCAGGGAAGAGCGAGAAAGGGAAAGGCGAGAAAAGAGAAATACAGTAAATAAAGGGGAGAGAGAATGGATCGCTAGGATCTGATCTGATCGTCTCACTCGCTCACAACTCATGAATTGAGCGAGTGAGTGCAAGCGCTTGCGAGCCAATTACGGATTGGGAGAGAAGAAGGGGGAATTTGAAGCCTTGTCCCTCGTGCTAAACCCGACTGAATCATAGTCTACCGGTACCGCATTCACCAATCGAGGAGAGTTAGCTGTCTTAGCTGGAAAACATTCTCATGATAAACCGATTTGTCCCGTACCAAATTAGCAGAGCACAGCTATCCTAAAGTACCCTGCAATGCCCTAGAACGCAGGAAATACGGCACCGTACTCCCATTGCACACCAAGATCTGCTATGTAATGGTCCTAGTACAAGTACAAGTATTATTATTATTATCCTCGCATTGTTAAAACCCTGGGGTGTGGGAATTTTTAAAAGGGATATGCTTGACAGCACTCAGCCCACTACCGGTACCTCTTACCCATGTTATATGATCTTTCGTATATGCAAATACCAGTATTCAATCAAACGCGAGTATTACAATGTCATCCAACTTCTCACGGACCTCAGATGTATTTCTCTCAACATTCGATATATATTTCTAATCATTAAATTTTATAGACAATTCTTTATTTGACGATGGTGGGTCCCAAACTTGCATTATCACTGGCCAGAGCTGCATGCCTCGGCGTTTTCTCCAGTTCCATGATGGTCCCATATTATGGTATATAGTATATATGTATCGTACCCACTTCTCCTATCTCCCTCTTCTCCCACCCGCTCTCTTCGCCTTTGGTCAGCCCCCACGACGAAGGTTGTCATTAGTATTCACGTAAATGCTTGCCTTATTGAGCAGAACGCCAGATAGTCCGGGCATATTTCTCGAAATCTTACGAAGTAAGGGGACCTAAGCAGAAAGGGTCTCGGTTCGGTCCGACTGGCATCTTCTGTATCTTCCCCAAGGCCAGGTAGAGAAGTGCAAGTGCGCCGTTTCTCTAGTCACAACTCCATTATTTCGACTATTAATGCCTCCTCTTCCTTAATATGCATGAAGCTGAGGCATTTGTAACCAGAGCCTTAGATACGATCGATTCCCCTAGGCTCTTTCCTCGTGATGGGGCAGAACACTAGGCACTGGCTAATGCTAACTGCTAATACTTCCTCTATCAGTTCCTTGGTAATCTCGGCCCATGTGTACTCGAGCACTCGAGTCCATGGCATGGGCAGTATCCTACCCCTTCTAGGCCTCCTTCCAGATAATATTTGGTGCCGATTGGCCACTCGGTATTGGGGTTGGAGGGGCCGAGGGAGGTAGCGGGACGGCCTTCTTGCTAGGAGAAGACGCAAGCCGTTCTTCACAGCAGCTGGTGCTAGGCACAGAAGAAAAAAGTGCGGCTTTCGTGATGCCAACACCAAAAACGGTGGATGAGGTTCACCAACTTATTTGTTTATCCGGCAGGATTACAATAATGGAGGGGAGTCGCCTGCTGTAGGATCGTGACAACACCATCGGCCACGATTCACAAGTGAATTATTCTAGGCTGTGAGATACTGGCATTCTAAATCCCTTGCATTCGTACAGCACCGCACCGCGCGGCAGTCTGCTTATAATTTTGTGGCAACCTTGAATCAAACCTTACGTTTAGGGTTACGGTATTCTATCGATGAAAATTAGTCGAGTACAATACTAGTAACAACTTTTGTTGGCGGTTAGGAGTGGTCAGTTTATCCAGTGACAGAGAAGGCTTTCTAGAAAAACTAACAGTAAAAGCTGTATTGGAAGCTTATAAATATTGCAGGATTCCATCCTCTTTAGTTTAAACCAACGATGGTGATCTGATATGGTGCTTAGTAGGAAAGCCAAAACACCGAATATAGGTGTTGTGGGCTAGGAGTCCCGAACACATTCGACTAGTAAGACGTCACAGCCATTGAGCTCAAACCAGAGAGCGATGGCACTTGTAGGTCCACCGCTTTCATTCGCTCCTACAGTCTCTCTTCCCAGGTCTTGAAAGCAACATATCTACAACACCATGGGCATTGGGTGGGCCACACCTTCTTCTCGTGCAACATATTGCTTAAAAGTGCATCGATCGACGCAGCCAGGGGGCGCCCACTTGGGAACTTTTTTGCCATATTTCCTTTTTTCTTTTGCTTCAGCCGTTTGCACTGGACCGGACTCGTCAAGCAAGCACAAATCAACGTTGCCAATATGATAGGGCCACAAGTAAGTTGGGTTCCTGGTCATGACCCAATCCCTGTTCGTGTACCCCAAGATGTGGGTAGGGACCACAATTGGACAGCTCAGGGCAGAACCGGCGTCAAATTTCGCTCGAGGCCCCACGCTCTCTTCTCTCTCTTCTCCCTCCTTTTTTACAGAAAAAATAAAAAAATAAACTGGATTGGCTGCACTGTCCTTGGCGATCTTTCCGCACGTGATTCGCTTGCGTGCTCTTCTATTTAAGCTTTGCCCCCGGATTCATCATTGTCCCAATTTTTCTTATTTTTGTCTCCTGAACTCATTTGCACCAAACCACTACCGGCAGAAAGATTGGAGTTGCCTCTCCTACGAGTATCTTTTAATCCATCCCAACCAAGAGCCAAAAGAGGACTTTTTCCTTGCGTTTTCTCCTCTTCGTCCAAACGGGGAAATCTTAGACACCTATCATCATTCTCAATTATTCTAGCTCTTACGGTACTTGTGATACCGCGTTGAAAAGGTGGGGGTGAGGGGGAAGAGAGTCTCACACTGCCCCGTGGCCCCTGTGGGGGAAGACATGGGAATTCTAAGAATTAGCATCTACCTATCTTAGGTACATACCATATGCTTCACTGGTGTTACCGGTATTTGAGCTTTACTCTTCTTGTAAAAAGAAGGGCAAGCTCCACTCAGTGCGACTTTGACCACTCCCAAAGGGCACCCTTGACATGCCTATCATAGCGCGGCAGGCTCTTTAAAGTTATGCCCTAAATCCTTTCGGTCCGCCTTCGATCCCCAGACAAGCGAGGAAGTCTCGTGTCGCCTAGGGGTCGTGGGGTTGCAAGGAGATATGGTAGAGGGAGTATGATACTCGTACTTGCGCCGGCAGTCCGAAAGAAAGAATGGAGCAAGTCACCACCGATAATTTCCCGCCACCTTTCAAATATTTGATTCGTTTTATCGCTTGAAAGATGAGGCTGTCAACAGTAACGATTAATTAGGCAGTGGCTGAGGGAATGACTTATGGCACGAGAGGAGCAAAGGTTGCCATGCGGTTGGCCACCGAGCTATACTTTTTTTTTCTTTTTCTTTTCTCTCTTTTCCTTTCCCAGTTGTCCGACATGGAGAATATTAAATCCTCCATGCACAATAGACGAGTCAGTCAACTTTGTGGGGAGGGACGAGGCAAAAGCCAACGCTCTCTTTCATTTCTCCCTCCCACCGTATGGTATCTGTACAAAGGGGGAGGAAAAACCGTGGTGTGTGGGGGATATCGATAAGCAAGGCTGAGTGGATGGCGGTTGTGTCGTTGGGACAAAAATTGCATCCGTTCTGGATCACAGATTTTGGCTGAAATCGGTCGTCCAGACGCAACACAAGGATGCGAATGTGGTCCTAAATATTCGTTGCTAATGCTCCCTAACCCGAACCGCCCTCCATCCATCTGCCAGTATTGATATGAGCATCCATCTGGCTGGATTTGATCTCATATTTTTCTTTCTCTCTTCTATCAGTTTTTTATTATTTTTATTATTTTAATTTTATTCGGCAACCTTTTTCCCTATTAAAATTCCCTCCCACAACACTTCCCCTACATGAAAGTGTATGTATGATACTGTATTCGTGTGTATGCGGTCTAGTGAATTGATGAATAAATGGATGAGTGAGTGAATGCGTCTGCGTGAAGATCCACTACCACCTCCACAACGCAGGGAGTTCCAGTTTCTTTTTGAGGGAAGAAGGCCCTGCTTTTTCCTTTTATATCGTCCACCAGACGGAAACAACTTCAATTGACCGCCCTGCCCCGACTCTGTGCGTTGGCCGCCCGAGAGATCTTGGAAGATCACCACCTGGCATCTAAGCGAAAAAAAATAAAAATAAAAATAAAAAAAATAACCGGAGAGTCTTCGGATATGCTTTCTCGTCCTCTATCTTCAGTCATCTCCGAGAGCCAGCAGTAGCTCTGCCTGACCTCGTCCGCTCTTTTCTGTCTTTCCTTTTATATTTTCGGATTTCCCATTTTTCAATATATATCAATACTTTCCTTTTGTGAAGCTTATCTAGCCGAAGCAAAGAGGGATCTTATTTTTGCGTGCTTTTTCCTTCCTTTCTTTTTTTTCTCTTCCCTTTCGTGTTTGTGGATTGGGTGTTAGTGTCTGCGTCTCCCGGATCTTTCCCATTTACCTTTTTACGACCCTCCAAGGATCTGCTCGGCATCTACCCAATTTCCTAGGCCGGGCATCATCGAAGGATCAAGAGTGAGTGTGCGGTGTGGAGAGATGCCAAACCTGCGATTGAAGCAGCGAGTGCTGGACGTTCAGAAGGCATTTCGGCGTCGAAGCTCGACCTCCGCACATCAAGCTCTAGCTTTCGAGGAGCGAGCACCATCGCCTCTGGCGGCAAGCAGTGAGTCCTCGAATGCCGCGGAAAAGGCCTCTCGGATGAGCTCTTCAGAGCAAGTTTGTAACAACCATAAAGAGGAGCCTGCTAGTAACCCTCTGCCGGAAAATACTGCTGCGACTGCTCTGCAAAAGGAAACGTTGACTAGGGCCAGAAGTGCATCGTCTCGTAACAGCTCATTAGGTTCTACGGCTCGGTCTCCCACATCTCCATCATCGCCATCGCAACCGACAACTTCCCTCCCCCTCCCCTATGAGGTGCCTCTCGCTTCCACAAAATTAGAGGGTCGTCCTAGGTCCCTGAAAAACGCAGCCGAGATCTCTGGTTCCGATCCCCCTATCGACCCTCCTCCTCCTCCCCCTACCATTATTCCTGCACTAACTTCCGGAAAAACTTCCTCGACCGCCTCCGTACCTCCAGATCCGGCAAACGCTCAACAACTGCCCTCAAAAGGGGCCCTTAGGCCAGCACTTCCTGACCTGCCTCCGCATTCGCCTCCTGCTCCCCCGCGAATTCAAACTTCATATCCTCGACAACGCCCTGCCCAAGGCCGGAAGCAATCGCTTGTAGCGCCAACTGAGACAGCCCTGATTCGGACTCTCCTCGGTCCTAGCACCGACAACAATACTGCTGCATCACCAACATTCAATACAAACTCACCGTTACTGGAGGAGTCATCACCCACTTTTCGTTCGGTCCCCATTGAGTTTCAACTGCCCACCCCGGCGACCCTCGGATCAAGCATGCTGAACGTGAGGGTTTGGGTGAAGAGGCCTGGGGGATCGCCCACCATTGTCAATGTCCGTCAGGATGATATGGTGGATGATGCCAGAGATGTGGTTCTGAAGAAGTATCAGAATGCATTGGGAAAAAGTTATGATGCTCCGGACATTTCAATAAGGGTTGTTCCTCGCCACGCAAGGCCACGCTCACTAGACCACCCCCCCGGTCGTGGCTATGATCCACAACTAAACGAACGGACGCTCAATCCAGACGAGACAATTACTCGGGTATTAGATGATTATTTCCCCGGAGGTCAATCAATAGACGAGGCCTTGGTTATCGAAGTACCCCCACTGCCATCTGTTGTGCGGAGGACACCTCGCCCATCGCCGCATCATGGTTCCGGATCTCATCATGATGGTCACTCCGGCATAGAAAGCAATGACTATTTCTCTCCAATGCCGCACACAGGCTATCCACAAGCACCGCCAACATCGTCATCCCAAATAAGGGAACCCTCTATCGCAGTTTTGGCAACAGGCCAAGTGCCGAACTTGCCTGGATCACCTGGGGGCGCTAATCGAAGGAATGTGCGTCCAGGCACCAGACGCATGCAAACCTCATCTCCGGTTGTCCGCCCATCGCCCTCCGAAATGGGCTCGGTGACGCCTGGAGTAATCCTGATGCCTCGCCAAAATCGTTCAAGGGTCAACTCCGATGCGTCGAATACTGCACAACCTGTTCAAGCCCCTCCCATAACTGCGCCCACTGTGGAAGACAATACCCAAAAAGCCTCTACCCCTCCAGCCCGCGTGGCATCCCCTCTTGCAAAGAAACTCAAGGAGAAGAAACAGCATACTTCGCCAGCAGGCTTATTACCAGATGGTGCCGTTCCTCCTATCAATGTTCTCATTGTCGAGGACAATTCTATCAATCTTCAACTGTTAGAAGCGTTCATGAAACGTCTCAAAGTTCGCTGGCAGTCTGCCATGAATGGGAAGGAGGCCGTGGACAAGTGGCGGGCTGGAGGCTTCCATTTAGTTCTAATGGATATTCAGCTTCCGGTGATGAACGGGTTAGATGCAACCAAGGAAATCCGACGACTAGAAAGAGTGAACTCCATCGGTGCCTTTTCACAGTCCCCTTCGTCACCCTCAAGAGAGGATGCACCAACTATCCCTGATCCTGACGAGAAGGACAAACTCCCTAATTCGATTCTCTTCAAGTCACCCGTTATCATTGTCGCCCTTACCGCCTCGTCCTTACAAAGTGATCGCCACGAAGCCTTAGCTGCTGGGTGCAACGACTTCTTAACCAAGGTTTGTTCTTTCCTTGAATTTACAATTCCCTTCTCTCACACTCGGAATGAACATTCATATATTAACAATTACGATTATCGCCATAGCCTGTCAACTTCATCTGGTTAGAACGTAAAGTAACGGAATGGGGCTGCATGCAAGCACTAATCGACTTCGACGGCTGGAGGAAATGGAAGGACTTCACAAAGACGGAAAACCGCGGGGGCAATGAGGGAAAGGGTGGGAAAGGACTCCGCAACCAGCGACTCGTAACAGGGCAGAAAGGCTCGGGTGGAGAACCTAAGCGGTTAGAGGAGGGGGGCGGTCTTATTCCTCCCATAGGCTAAGGGGCTTTTGTTAGCCTGGGGAATATTTCTGGCGGTGGTGGGGATGGTATGGTGTTGGATGGTATGGAGTTCAATTGCAACGGATGAATACGAAAAGAACTGGGGTAAACGAAATTATTGCTCGACGCACCAAAGGAACAGGGTGATTTAGAAATAGTCTTTGGAGGGGGCTCACGAAACTTCTTGCCGGAAAGGGATTTTCTAGTTCATTAGGGGACGGAACGGGGCTGGATGGTATGGTGGGGGTTTTTTTATATCCGTCCGTCCGGAGGTTTGCGGTGCTGGGATCGCAAATATGGGTGTCTACTTGTGTATTGTTTTGCTTGCGCTTTTTCCCCTCTCTTTCCTTTCGCCTACGTTTTTTTTGCCTGGGAAAATATGGGATTTGATCATTTTCTTTTTATATCACTGCCATCGATTTTTCCCTCTTCTTTTTTTTCTTGCCTCCACCACTTTCTTCTCATATCAGGAAGCACTTTTATTTCTCCGATGCTGCTTCTTCCCCCTCGCGCTATTGTTTGGTAATACACGCATGGGATGTTGCGTTGTTTTTTAGGGAGGAATAAGGGAGGATATACGCACGGAAGAAAGCAGACCACTAACCAACAAACAGACAAGGCCTTTTATGTTTCTGAAGTCTCCTGGCCTATCTACTCCTTCGCCATCACCACCATCAGCACCATCCGTCGTTTTAGTGATATATATATATATATATATATATCGCAATCGTCCCGTTGTCTACTTACTGTACATATATATACCTCGTTTCCTATACCTCTCATCTACTTCTTTATCTTTTTTACATTATTATTTTTTTTCTGCGAAGAGCTGGGAACAAAAACACATTCTCTTTCATTCACTTGTTTATCTCGACTGTACTCTAATTCCGGTGGCCTTTTTTTCTCCCCACAAGCAAAGAATAGAGGAGTTTTGGTGCTCTTCTTTTCTTTTTCCCTCTTCCTTTCTCTTTCCCTCTTTTTCTCCGAACTGATCATGCGGTAGCACTCGATCGGAAACCCGAAAACCTATAATATTATAACCTTTTGGGAAAGTTTCTTGATAGGTTGAGGGCTTTTTTCTCGTGAAACCTAGTCCTTGTGAAGAGGGTGTGAGATTAGGGGCGTGGGAGAGGGGGTGGTGCGAGTGGCGGTCGAAGAGGCCACGAGGACTGTCTTGAACTGTCCTCTTGCTGCTGCAAAGGTACAGTAGGGCAACCGGGTATGTAGGTGGTGCAGGATGAGCGGCTGTAGCGTGCCGCGCAGAGCCCGCAGTTCTCGGATGCTGGCCAAGTGCTTGTTTAATGGCTGTTAGGCCGGATTATAGATATTGAAAGGATTACCACACGATTTTGATTTGAATTTTTATTTGGTGGTAGGTTTCCTTAGGCAGTATGGATGACTAGGGTAAAGGAAAGTATAAACCCTGACGGCCCATCGCGAGATACTGGTCGGTCATTCTAAATCGAACTGGATTGACTTTTGCTCGCCATGGGCCGCGGTATTCGGTATTCGGTGCTCGGTATCTCGTGAATCCTCAACCTGTTATAATAATTTGCCGTCTCGTGTGCGTTCGGGATTGATACCTGAGTGCTGAAGCGTCGACTCGCCAGGTAGGCAAGGGAATGTGCTGCCGATGCGCGAAGCCAAAATGATTGACTCGGGATGCGATAGGATGGGACGTATGTTGTGCTGTTGATCGCTGTGGGTTTGACAAGTACCTCTACGATTGGTTCACGGATTTTGCACTGAACTGTACTCGTACAGTACTGTAAACCCATCCCCTTGCCTTTTCCCAACAATTATGGTCCCGGGAAGCTGCCGGTGTTATAGGTTTGTAAGCCCCGAGAGATTGTGTTGTCTTTGACGCGCTGGCTTATTGTTCAAGGGTATAGTATAGTAGTATGCATCTGGAAATATGAGAGGTTATTCGCCCTGGCTGGCTGGCTGGCTGGCGCAAACAGCGGAGTTGCGGAGAAATTTCTTATATTATATTATACCAAAGACCTAGAAGAATCTCAATCTATCAAGGATGAGGTCTTGCTTGAGTCACCCTCGCAGGGTTACGATACAGGCAGGCAGGCAGGCAGGCATGAATGTATTATAATACTCGTAGGCCTGAGAAGAATCAGATCGGATGTTCGACCCTGTTGATACGTTAGAAGGTAGATAAATAAATCCTCTATGATACAATAAGATGCACAATTTCTTGTATGGTTTCCTTTGCTCAGGTGGGGAAGTATTATAGCAGCATTCCCTCACCTAAGTTATTGGCCAACGCAGAGGTCCCCTGACCTGCCAGCATAACTTCCCCTAGCCAGCCGGTCAATCCATGAGCCTTCGTCTCAGCCACCAAACAGTCGTGGCATTTCCGCCAAACATCTTGAATGAATACAGAGCAAGACCTATCCATCGTTGTCACCACGCTCGTCAAGAAAGAAAGCCCTTCATACTTATCTCTGTGGCTAGATAATAGTAGAGTATATCAGATTGCCGCCGTTCCCTGACAAGTCTCCCAGTTATAATACTCCGGATAGCAAATCACATACCACCGCATGGACTGCATATGAAGCGTGAGATTGCGCCAATTATCTCCCATTGCCTATCCTTAAACCTAACCTAACCTAACCGCATCTCTATTTCCGGTATATACGGTACTGTAGTCCTTCAAAAATAGTATAGTAGAATTGTCAACGCATGAAGGGGGCATCTGTCTGTCTCGGGCGATCAAATCTTCCCGGTATGATACATAAATCATCCACCAACCATAACTAACCCGAACCCCCCCCTTTTTTTGAGGCCGGAGGTCTAGAGCGTTGTCTGAGTGAATGAATGAATGGCGTAGATGGATCGGTATAGAAAAGGGAAAAAAAAGGAAAAGAAAAAACCGAGCATACGGGAGTCATAGATGGTCACTCGGGATCGTGATTGCCATGCTGACCCGGAAGAGCGAGTGCGTTTTCGTGAATCTATTGAGAAATGGGGGATGTTAGTAAATTTGGTGCCGCATGTCCTCCCTGGGCGGTCTACGGACTGACGCCGAGGGGGAGGGTTATACCTAAGAGGAGAGAGATATTTGTTTTGCCCATCCGGCGTGCATACGCAGACACTCTGCCAGAGGCATGGGATGTGCAGAAGATTGATTGACGATGAAGCGGGCGGGAACTAGAGGTCTAGTGGGGTATTATACAACAATAGAGCAAGAACGAGCTATGTCGAGTAGAAACCGAAAATGGGCCCAGGACGAGGTAAGTTAGTCAGTGATAGGGTGTGAACGATCTGATATTGATCTAGATCTAGGTTGTAGGGTGCCATACTAAAGGAGATATCATAACTTAATTTGAATACGGCGTTCAATACTGCTACTATTCAGGACTATCCATACCCGATAGAGACTGTACAGTACTGGTACTGACTTGACTACTCGTGCATGGGAAAATATCTAGCTCATCATGTATCCTCAGTTTCCAACGCATACAGATAACTATTCTACCGCACAATCTTATCTTTGTGTATTCCACATACGTTCTGAACAGCACTGGAAGGTTGCCATCTCTGTACCCTCCACGCTAAGCCCAACACGATACTCGACAGAATCCAGGCCTTACCTAAGACAAACGTTCACAAACGACCTAGCTCGAAAGCATTCATCACGACATCAACCAAAATAGAGGAGAAAAAAAGGAAAAAAAAAAGGAAGGAAAAAAAACAACTTTCCCCCACGTCCGATCCCACAAGTTCAAAGCATGGACCTCACTTATCTATCTATCATACCCACCCCCAAAACAAACATTCACACATCTCCACACCAGTCAGGTGTCTCATAATGTGCTCGTGAACAGCGAATATGGCCCCCACAGCTTCACCGTATCTGACTCGTCACACAGTCATCCGGCACCCCCATTCCCGAGGGATCGGAATTGCGCAACGTATCTCGTGCGAATCCCTGAGGAGGCTAAAATAAATCCAACTATACCTAAAAAGTAGCCTTATCTAGCAGACCGGACATGGAGGATTCTTTTGCCAGCAAGGCTTTGCTTTATCGTACTCAACTTTCTCACGGGGCTGGCCGTTGACCATGGGGCAAAGGGCATATTTACTAGGTTGGAGTGTCAGGTGGGAATCTGATCGGCGTTACTTGATAACTAATCGATGCTCCGATGAGAAAAGGCGAGTGAGCATTTATGCTTGAATTTACTAGTACTACGCTGGGGTAGCGATGGTAGTGATCAATCTCGAGTGGTATCGGCAGTTTCCCTATCCGCATACCGAGGCATTCTCGAAATCGCGGTACCGGGAGTACAGCCCAGGCTTTTGTTCTACCGGATAGCACTTCATCCTCCATCCCGCTAAGCTAAATATTTATATTCAGCAAGGTACACCCCGTCGCCCTAAATGATCCACATCCTACTCCCGCGAACGCCTATTATTCCCACCAGTATCGGCGGAGATGTCAACCCTTTTCTTCTCTGCTCATCCCTACCACTCGCTCTACCGACTGACAGCATGGAAACCGTTGAGCAAAACACCCCGCCAGTTTGTAATTTTAGAGATCTTGCGGCGGAATCTAACTTATCGTCAAGCAGCGTGTATGGAACCTTCTATATCGATAAAGCTAGAATAATCAATCAAACGACCGGCTTTCCCCGCACCGTTGAGCAATTTTCCTCAGAAAAACGGCCCCCACCAGCACCTCCCGGAATCGCACTCGCTTCCATCGATCCTTGGGCTGGACCCTCAGTTGGTGTATTTCTCCTCAAAATCGCCTGTACAATAAGAGAATAATCCGGAACCGGATATTTCTCCATCTCCTCTGGAGTGTAAAATCACGGAGCCTTCTGCGCTGAAAGTCTTGGTACAAAGCACTGCGCTCGTGTTGTATGATACGTACCGGTATCTGTGTTTGCCGTATTGTTTGGCAGACAAAGTGCGTCAACGGCCAAACGAGATCCAGGACCGGGGAGGATGCGGTGGCAATCCCGACCCTACACAAGACTTCTGAAGACGGCAGTGCGAAAATGTTTGTCTGTTGGTAATCAAACAAAATTCTCCCTTGTCCCTGTAAAAGTGGGCCGCTGAGCTGGTACTGCGAGAGTAGATAGCCTTGGCAATCACATCATCTCCTTGAGGATGAACACCCAATGACTGTAAATGGTGAAGGAACTGCTCGTGTTTTGTTCCTCACGCGGAGGCAATAACACAACACCTTCTCGAGACAGGAATATTGGCAGAAGCTGCAAGTATTCATTTCCCTGTTTGATTGCCTGCTTGTTCACAAGCTCCGCTGGTGGCAACACCTGTGTCAAAAAAAAAAATGACGAGCCAAAAAAAAAAAAAGGCTAAATCCCAGCAACCTTATCCACACCACATTCAACAAACATCTCCCAAAAAAGGAATCCCGGCTAAGGTGAAAATACCGGTAAACATCCTGCACCAAAACCGGTGGACTGAACGACCCCAAAATCGCCCTAGCTCCGATGCACTAAAGAAATTTCCATTTGACCCCTCAACCCCAAGAAAACCAAGAAAAACCAAGAAAAACCAAGAAAAACCAAGAAAAACCAAGCACCGTAAGTAGACAGCTACCCCTCGAGTGAGCTGTTATGACCGATGTTTCCGTTCCCAAAGCGAGACCCCCGATGAGCCAAGGTCGGTCAATATCGTTCATGTCGCTTCTCCCTTCCGCCGTTCTCCCTTTGGCATGAACAGACGAGGTGAAGCATCTGCAGCGTCTCGCCACTCCCAGGAGAATTCGAATGAGCGGGTGCATGGAGAGAGAGGGAGAGGGAGAGAGGGAGAGTGCGACCTTCAAATATAGCGGGCAGAACCAAGCTTCCTCTACCGCTTACTTGTACTCGTACTTACTACTAGCTGTTTGTAAGAGTACGATGCGCGCACCAATTGGCGCCGTGCCGATGACGCGTGCGGGGCATTTCCCCCTCTCTCTGGGCCGCCCTCGGATCACGATGGGCCAAGATTTATACGGTCTTTCCTGCGGCCTGTACCGTATGTTTGTAAAATATAGGGCTTGCATTGCACCCGCATACAATACTGTACTCTACTTGTAACCTGTAAGAACAATAATAATCCCTAAAGCCACTTTATTATAACGAGGCCCTTTCTTTTTTTTCTTCTCCCTTCCCTTTCTCCTTCCGTCCCCACCCAACCCGTGACCGGCGCATTAATAGACGGGCCGGGAGTTGTTATCAGGGCCCGTGGCATCATACCTCGCACTAGGAACCTTTTCCAAGCTTTCCTCTGCTTACCCGCCTGCCTGTTGCCAGGAAAATACCGGTAGGCCTTTAATTAGGGAGACTCGGAGTTCTCAAACAACATGCAGCTATATTTTTCAACCGCGGAAGCGATTTTCGAAGTTGCCAAGCGAGGTATCCCTCCCGGATCACAAAAAGTACCGGCTCAAAAAAAACAGGTACTAAAAACCTTTCTCTTCGTGAAGAAAGTACACCCCGTACTGGTTGCTGTGCCGGGAGCTTCAAACATCCCCATTTCCCAGTGCTAGCACAGGGTACAGCACAGTAGCAGAAGGCCTAAGGCCTCATTCTGAGAGATACATACCTGTATTCGCGCAACTGTGCTTATGTATGACCAAGTGGATGGGGGAACGACTTTGGGAGCCTGAATCAGACCAATTCGCAAATAGAGCACCAGTACTCAACCGGAACATGCCAGGAACCACAGGTAGAGATGAGCTCGATGCAGCACTGTGAAACAGCGGACAACTGGCGGACAGAACTGCTCTCCCGGTTATGGCTTGCAGAAGAGTAAATGAGTAAAACAGAGAAAGGAAATCATACACGCGACCAGGGCTGAAGCCTGAAGAAGCAGAAGAAGAGTGGATCTCCTTGCGGGAAAAGCTCATTACGCTTCACAATTACAACACTGTAAGAAATGCAAAGTGATGCAAAGCAATGCAATAACAAGCACCCCCCTCCTCTTAGGACAGTTCAGGCCAGCTTGACTCCTTAAGTAAGGATTTCCTTTCCCCATTCCATCCGCGCATGAGAAGTAGGTGGGAAAATCCTCGAACAACAAGGAATGCGAGAAATTTGGTTGCTGTTGTTGTTGTCCCCCACGAAGCTTACTTTGAGGGTTATTTAACTTACTCGGGAGCTGCCGCCCTGCCTGTCACAAGGAGGAGGAAGAGGCCGAAACGGAAACGTACTTGGGTACTTTTGAGATTCCAAAAATGACCGAGCGATGAGGCTCCGGATATACCGTATGATAGATACTTGTAAGTCCTTTCTGTCTGTCTGTCCAGTTGCCCACTGTACGAGTGCTCGAGTACAGTACTGTATTAATTATCACCTTCCTGCGTCGGTTGGAAAGTCCATTGTTCGGTAGCGGATATTAGCCATTTATTTACCCACGGCATGGTTGGTACTTTACCAGGCCTGCCAAGGTCGCGTTAGTACAAGTACTTGCACGTACAATACTGCACGAGGCTATTCGTAATTACCGAAGCATTTTTAAATAAGACCGTCATCGCATACCACTCAAATTTGGCCCGGTCCATTCGCTCGGATCTGGGTGGTATGCGATCGGAGTTCTTTTTAAAAACGCTTAGAACATCACGAGCAGTGTCATATTGTACATATCCCGTGCCCCCCCAAGATATGTATGTACTATACGTATATGTACCTCATCTTTTTTCCTGGGCCAAGGCCATTTGGTTGAAACCTGGTCAACTTATTATCCATTTGGTCCGATCCCAGCGAAAAGGGGTACCAGTAGTTGAATTCTAAGGAAACACAGTTAATACCACATCGTACCCAGAAAGGCCCACAATCAAATAGCCACAAACAGAAAACAATGATTGATAAATATGAAAAAAAATTAAAAAAATTGAAAACCCCCCAGATATCCAATTAGTATCAACCACTGCCCTATTAGATCCATCCCCCCCTGAAAGCCCCGGACACCGCACACGTCAAAACTTCACGAAGCATCACTCGCCGATCCTGCTTCCGGGGAAGAGAAACCAGAGCCTCCCCACCCATATTATACCCCACAAACTTTACCATCTATCTGAAACGAAGCATACCGGTACGCCCCTCCGATCCGGGGAGTTTAAATTTACCTACCTACCTACCTACAGAGCCTTAGCGTACCCCTCCCCTGAGGCGATCGGAAAACGCCAACGGACAAGTATGCGCCATGTTGCGCCTGCCTCCCCGCCCCGCCCGCCTTCCTGCCTGCCTGCCTTCCTATCTCTTGGCTGGCTTGGAATGGGTGGACGAAGTGGATGAATAAATGAATCAATGAAATCAGGTAATCTAATTTTATATGAGGCCTAAATAGCCAATCAGGCTTTTGTAAAAGAAAAATGCACCGGTATGAATAGGCTACGATATAATAATATTATAATATTATAGGTGATGATGAGGCGGGCAGAGGAAGGGGGGAAGGGGCGCAAGTCCGGAGAGAAGGAGGGCTCTGGGGGTCACGGCGTGGTGGTGGTGAATATATATGAGGCATTACTGCGGATGGCAAAGATTACAGCCAGTCAGTCAGCTGAAAGCGTTTGGGCGGTTTTTCATGCTATTATTTGATTCGATTTGATTCGGTATTTCATGCCTGGTTGATTGCTGGGTTGATTGCTTGATTGCCCGAGGTTGGGGTTGTCGGGCCGGTTGGGTCTATAAAACCTGGAGTTATCGTAATTATGCAAAGGGGAGTGATGTTTGTTGTGTGGTTGCATGGTTTGGTTTTGATTTGGTTTGGTACTGTATGCGGAGTGTGTTATGGAGGGAGGGAAGGGAAACGGGGAGAGGAGACACGTTCATGCGTTGAGGTGGCTTCGGAAGTTACGGTGGGCAGGTATTGTGTGCTGTTATGAAAGGGAGAGGAAAAAACAAAAAAGACCACTTTATGCTGAGGCAGGCAGTCGTGGATCAGTGGTTTTCATATAAATCGATGCAAGTCACGAACAGAGAGACATGATGTCGGTGCTCGCTGTGCTCGAGCACTCTACTCGTACAGTACAAGCGCTCCATTTTATCAAAACCACATCGTCCACTTCACACACGATAACATAAGTCCACACATCATATCAGAAAAAACAAATAAAGACCGGTTCTATCGAGGCTGAAAGCCACAAAAGCGCAAACTCTCGGGAGAGTTTTCTTTTTTTTCTTCTCAAAATGTCCACATCCCTCCCCCGCAAACTCGTTTTCTTTTTCTTTTTTCTTTCAACCCCGCGGCTCAGCATCAAAGTAATGTAATTGCTCTGAGTCAGATATCACGAGTGACAGCTTGTGACCTGCGATCTAGGATTGTTCGTTTTTTTTGCGTGATTTTGCTAGGCGCCAAGGGTTTGTGATGCGAATTACGTCTTTTTTTTTTGTCTCGTTATTTGCCCAGGAAGAGTTACCGGTACCTCGGAGAGACAGATGAGAACTTATCTGGATGCCGATAGTAAACACGTTTTGTCGGCAGACATTCGAGAGGCTATAATACAGCAGCTCTGAATAACGTGCTAACGCCCTCATGGATAATAATTGATGGGATGCTTGAGTGTTGTATCATTAGTTGATAGCTCGCCATCCCGCAACTAGGCCTCGTATTCGTTCGCTAGATTTGAAACGGGCAAAGGGCAAACAAAGCCTTCGGGCTGTTTGTTCTAAAGTGCTCGTGTCTATTTTGCCAGGATTGTGTTGATAGATAATTCTTATTCCCTAGCCGAAATTCATGGAGGCCTTTTTTCCTCCGACTGGCCACTTAGGAACTGGCACGATGCGAGCCTTTTAGGAGCAGTCGCCTGAAGCCATTTGTCCCCAGGACGGGTGTAGCAAGTTGTACTCGAGTACTAAGAGTTTCAAGGCGGCTTACGAGATGCAAGATAGGCAATTAGAGTTTCGTTTGCTCTATTAGACTAGTTTGTATCTCCGGCCCCGGAAGCGACCGCGTACTTGAGTGGTCGGAATGAAAGTACGGTACGGTATGAGTAGGCGACTGAAATAGGACTAATACCAAGGACTTAAATCAGGGCCGGTCGTCCGGATAAATATCTGGAACAATTGATGCCATGGACGGCCGACTTTGGCGATCGCCATCTAATTTCCGAGAGGCTATTTCTATCGCCACGCTCGGCATTCGGGCTGCTTTTTGATTTGGATCGACAGCGACGGTTGCCGAGGGAATGTGGAGAACCTGTATTCTCGCCTTCTTAACTTGCACGGTACATATCGTATCCACGGCAGAGGTAGCCCGATATGTTAGCCCGGCGACGACTTGACAAGAGCTTTTTTTTTTGCTTCAATAGCGTGGCGGTGATACAAGTACTGTAAGTTAGTGCAGACTAGCGAACCCCTTGATTCTGTGGCAGAGAGACTTCTTTGCGGCAGGATGATTGGTTCGTGCGCGTCGGTAAACCCTTAGATTATCCTCCGAGCCCCCGCTCTCGGTCAAGAGGTTCGGAAAGACATTAAAAGGAAGAAAGAAAATGGTAAAAAATCCATTTTCGTCTCTACATTTTTTTATGAGATGCCGGGCAGCTGCACGGAGAAATGATGTTCCAGCTCCACCATGGTACTGGGGCCAAATGTACGAAATTCACTTGGGAGTAAGGCCGAGTCTAGAGTTATGCAGGTTTTTTGAAAGTTTTCACTTGAGATTATCCCACTCTAGATCACTCTTGAGAATCTCGATGGGGAGAAATGAGTGAAGCGAGTGGGAAAAAAAGGGTGCAACCAGGATATCCTTCAAAACAGCCTCACTATTCTCAGCGGCAACTACAAACGTTCCTACCAAATTCGGATGGCGGAAGCTTGACTTATTGTGCTTCCTTGATCCCTTTGGAGATCAAGGTCTCGTGGGTCTCGTGGGTCTCGTGGGGCAACGGTACCCCCACATGGCCAGTGGGTCACCCGCGTTGCCAAAAGGAAGAGGGTTGTCCGACAGAAAGCAAAAAAAGAGTCAAAATAGGAAAGAAAATTACAAAAAAAAAATCAATGCGATGTCTTAGACACAGAATACCGATAAGGCAGAAACAGGTGAACCGGCATGCCCGATTTTGATCAGGATCAGCAGTGCAATCCAGTACGGTACTGTACACAAAAAACCCAATACCACCTAGGGGATGAATCGACCTGAATGGGAAACGAGTCAATGCCGACCGATCGCAGCAATGCTGGGAATCCTAATAGACCCTTTTCAGTCAATAGGAGATTCGGAAGCGCCTTGCGAACACGGTTAGACTTCTGGAAGCTGAGATGAAATGAAGAAAAGAAAAAAGAGCAGATGCTGGTTGGGACACAGCAGCAATGTGAATGCGAATGCAGAGCGCTGGAACCGCGTGCGCCCTTCCTGAGGCTGTCAGTCTGAGCTGCAATTGATTGAGCTCATATTATTGCGAACGCCTATTGATGTACCTGTACAAGTAGGTACAAACTGCCATCTCATCCGTTTCCATCCAGCCCAGTGAGAAATCCAAAGCGACGCCCTGTGAGCACTCCCCCATACGCCACCGCCGGATGTATCATCCACAGCGGATACTAAATTATCCGTGTGTTTTTGTGTGATGCCGGGATAAAAATTGGTGCAAGAATGTTCCTTCCGTTGGTGTTGGCGAAGGCCATGTATTTATCATCGAGTTGAGAGGCCTTCACGAAACCGTTTGTTGGAGATTGTGCTGGCTGTTTCATTTATCAGCTGTGAGGTTATTGTAGCTATACCGTATCCATCGATCTGAAAGCAGGGCTTCCCGTCTCTATGAAATTTTGGTCATCGGTATTACTTATTGTTGAGTCTGCTGGTTTTCTAACCGTTTTTGTGTGTTTGAGAAGTTCTGACTTGGAACCGGGTTTCTTTTTTTGGTGGAGTTGCCCCCAATTCGGCGAGGGATGAAGTGTTTCTAAGTCCTTTACCCCGGGATTTTCGGTGGTGATGCAAAGCCAAGGTGTAAAGGGGAGGGGAGAGGAAGGGAGCTGCACCTTTGATTGCCTCACAAAATGTGGGGATGCAGAGCGCATAGCAAATCGACCTCTGTCAGAGGGATGTCACTCTTCCGATCTATTGACAGGGTCCCCCTCCCCCCACTGCGAATCCTGGACAGCGCCGCCCAGTGACCCGCGGAATCCCGACCTCCCGTCGATGCTTGTGAACGACGGTCGGTCAGCCATATCTCTTTGTTGGCACTGGCAGGCTGAATGTAGCCCATTTTTATGCCTGCACTGTACTCGAGTGCCACTACTACTTTGATACCGTGGTAAATAGTAGAACAAGGGAGAGCGTGGGCCGTAGCCAGGGCTGCGACCGACAAGTCACCGTCACCGTCGCTATTTAGTGCAATGGTGAGGCACTCTCATAGGAGGATTCGACCTAGCCGGAGTGTGATATTACTGAATCCAGAGATTTCCGTAGAAGGGAAAAATGAGGGAAGTCGCAGGAGACAATGAGACTCAAAGCGACATGAAGAGCGGGCCATCGGTATTACTCTCACTGTGCCCATTACCTACGCAGCGCCTACAATCATCAGTGCAATAGGTATGCATGGTCTGCGTAGCGGTAGATAGGTCTCTCTGTCCTGTTTTTCACTTAGTATTTCCTTCGTTATATTCATTCGAGTTCCTCAATGGTCGAATGAAGTGGGATACAAAGAGATAGAAGAGTGAGAAATCGATAGAATTTAGAGGGGTAATATCTTGAGGAAAGAGGGGGTGTGGTACAAGTCAAGGGGCTATTATACTTTTAGGTTCTCTGTATGATACAAATACTATTGCAGTATGATATTTCGTCGCAAACCGAGATAGGTCGACATCATCGTGATAATAGCGTCATTGAGCACAAGATAAGGCATGCGGTAGTGATGGAAGGCGATAAAAAAGCGAAAGAAAAAAACAAAACAACAAAACCTGCTCTGGAGCGTTTCCCCGTTCCAGAGAATATTTCCAAGTCTGTTTTTGCATTCCATTCTCCTGGGGCATGATTCCCAACCTCCCGTATTATTATGTGCACCGTATCACTGGAATTGAATTTTTTTGAATTTTTTTGGGGGATGAAAAAGCTGTTTATGAAGATTCCTTTGAGAATTCCCCGACCCCAAGCGACGAACCAGAGCCCTGTCACTTGCTTACGGTACTTCTTTCCTCCACACCCCGTCGACTGGAGGTTTCTTGATGCGTGAGGCTGTTTTTTCTTTCACGGGTGTACTTGTACAGTATGTGAAAAAGCAACAGCGCAGTGACGCCCATACCAACCCAACCACTTCGCTTTGAGCACGAGTGGCGGAGGAGCGTCTGGAGTAGCGCAGCAACACACCGCTCGCCCTTTTTTTGTCCAGCAGCAGGGAAGGGGCAAAAGAAAAGAAAGAAAAGAAAAAAAGAGAAACGCTGAGTGAACACAGCAGACGGGGAAGGGGATAACACTGTTGGTGGTGCCGTTGCAGCTACTTTAGGCTTCAGGGAGCAGTCAGCAGCAAGAAAGCGAGGTAGGCGAGTTTTGTCTCTGCAGTAGCAAAAGAGGCAGTGGTCAATACCGTCCATCCTAGTACTACCAAGAGACTTAAGCCCTGCCATTGCTATCCCCCCACCATCCCTCGTTCTGTGCCCCGAACCTCTTGAAACCTGCATACACACATATTGTACATACTCGAGCATAGTTTGCACCCTCCCCCTCCAACCCTCTCTCACATAACCTTCTTCCCATCCCCCCGTTCCGCCTAGACATATTTGTTCCACCCGCGCCAGTCCTCCTACTCTCTTACCCTTACATCTCCGCATCTCCACCCTCCCTACCTTTCCTTCCTCTTCCCTCTTCCGCACCCCTCCGTCCCTCCACACACACCATACACCCCTCCTCTCTCTCCCTCCCGACCCTCCTCCGCATCCTAGAGTACATATTCTGCATGCTCCTCCCCATTCTCGCCGCCCTCGGTCACGAAGTCTCGGCGCACTATTTGAGCGGTCTCCTCCGTGCGTCTATTTGCAAATCCTGACTCCTCTGCATCCCTTCCCGTGCCCCTTGATTTGCTGTATGGCAAGTCGACTTCCGCCGGATTACGGACTATCTATAATACTGCCTCTTCATCTGCCTTTATACACATCTTCCGCCCTCCCTTCTTCAAAAATTTCAACTTGACCAACCTACCCTACAGTGCCCCATCCCAATAGATAATTCGTCTGGCCTCTAGCACTATCTCAACCTGCGTTATATCGGTCTATCCTCTATACCTTTTACACTCTTCGACCTTACCTTTCCCAAGCACTCCTCACATGGCATTTATGAGTACCTCAACACATTCAGATTCTTGTCCCTCCACCTGCTCGAGCTCGATAGCTTCCATTTCCTCGTTACCAATGACGCCAGAAACCTATCCAGAGCCCAATGTTGGGGTTGTGCCTCCTCTCGACCCAGAACTTTCGTCTTCTCTCTTTGGTCTCGAGCGTGCAGACCTCGACCCAAAGCCAAGGTTCATCATTGGGCCTGGAGAGTTTGAAGAGCACCATCATGGATGCCACACTGTGCCCGAAGAAGCGGAAGACGATGAGACATCCAGTGAGATGCATGAGCCACTTACTCCTACGAGTGATAGCCATTCTGGTGTTTTCATTAATTCGAGCACTGAAGGCTTTCATACCGTCCCCAATCCTCCAGCAATCGTGAAAACGTCAGCCACACCACCAGTAGCGGCAAAGCCAGCACCACCATCTGTGGAGCCTGCCGTTACGCCTAGAGGAAAACTTATACGACACGCCTCTGGTAAGCTTCACGGATTAATACGCAGGGTACATTCTTCGTCTGGTAATGGAATGCCAATGGATCAGTCCATGGGACCATACACACCCCAGCCGACCAAGTCGAAGGGTTTTTTCTCGGTCCACAACACACCAGCACAATCTCAAGCCGGTACACCTACCATTTCTGGATCACCAACATCGACATCCGAGCCCCTAGGACCCCAACACACGAGCACCTTTAACGAGAAGGCTTCAAGTGCGACTAAGCGGACTAGTCTTTTCCCAAGACGTTCACGCTCAAGCAGTGTAAATGGAATCAAGGATGTTACTGGAAACGCAATCACACATCCAGCAGCGTCAGGGGCCGGGTCAAAGTCACGTAAAATGAGCAGTGTGGTACCGGTGATGGATGTTCCGGTTATCTCACTATCCTCAAAATACGCCAATCACAGTCACGTGCCAGGAAAGAGCAAGATTTGTGGTGAGGGAGTGTCTGCTATTGTCAAAGTGATGCACAAGATATCAGGGCCGAACACTCAGTTATACGCTGTGAAAGAGTTTAGGAAAAGGGGGAGGGACGAATCCAAGGAGGAATACATTGAAAAGGTCAACTCGGAATTTTGCATTTCGAAGAGTTTGAATCACCCAAACATTGTTTTGACAGCCGATCTCTGCATCGGTAGCGGTGATCGCTGGTGCCATGTTATGGAGTATTGCACTGGTGGTGATCTTTTCACTTTGATTTCGAAATCCTTTATGAAGGAAGCCGAGAAGTTGTGCTGCTTTAAGCAGTTGCTGAGGGGCGTTGCGTATCTGCACGATCACGGGATCGCTCATCGGGATATCAAACCCGAGAATCTCTTGATAACCAACGATGGTCATCTTAAGATAACCGATTTCGGCGTTTCAGAGGTTTTCTCCGGCAGACATCCCGGCTCAGCGGGTATCAAATGTGGAACCGACATGGCTGGTGTAAGGTTGAGCAAACCGGGTATTGTTGGCAGCGCTCCATACATCTCACCAGAGGTTCAAAACAAGGATGGTTAGTGTATATTAATCCCTCGGATCGGTTTATTTCTAACAGTCTACAGGTCCTTACGATGCCCGAAAATTGGATGTTTGGTCTTGTGCAATGGTCTTTTTTGTTCTCTCGTTTGGGGGTCCTTTGTGGAACAAAGCCAACGCTACCGACAGCCCTCAGTACGTTAAATACCTCGAGTGCTTCAACAAGTGGTTGGCGAAGAATCCTAGTGGCGAAATGACAAAGGACGGAGACTATCCGAAATTCTTCCCCTTTTGCCAGTTCAAACCTGCGACTAAGCGATTACTCTACCGAATGATGCACTTGGATCCCTCAAAACGAATTACCTCCCAGGAGGCCCTTGCTGATCGATGGGTACAAAGCATCGAATGCTGCAACGTGGACGACCACACCGATCCGAATGTCAAACAAGTCGATGCTGGCTGCAAGTCTGCTTGCAAGCAGGCCGGGAAAGTCGGTGTTCATCGCCTACATGTTCACCTACCAATCCAGACCGGGACAACATTCGGTCGTGAATATTGAACGCAAAAAAAAAAAGAGCGGACCAAAAACAACGGACGGATTGGTTGCCCAAACGAGGCAATCAATGTCCGTGATTGTATTTTTTTAGTTTTTCACTTGTGCCTTGCTTCTTTTTCTTCAAGGCTTGTTTCATTAGAGTTCGGGGTGGGTTTGTCTTTTGCCTCTTGTGTTTCTTTCTGTGATTGCTACATGCTGTCACTTTCTGTGTTCAAAATTGTACGGGATTGGGCAAGCAGAAGCTATTTTTTGGGCGGCTTGATCTGACTTGTTAAGTCTCATACCCTATTATTCCGAAATTTTTACTTAATCTTTTACGGCGCTTATCGTTTGGTCTGTTTCATTGCTTCATCAACTTTCCCTCCTTAGGTGTTGAATATTTTTTGCCCCGTCATCAGGGTCGGGCGTGGCTGTCTCCATTTTTCCCTATGTCACCGTTTTTCCTCCTTTTTTCTAGCCCTTCAAGGAGAGGGGGTCTTATTTCCTTTTTGTTTCATTTTTTTCATTTTATTTTTCACCTCTGCGACCGTGCATATAGTATCTCTTGCCTAGTAGCGACTTTCTAAAATCGTTCGCTGTCTATATTTCTTCATTGCATGTATAGATCATTATTCTCAATCTTAATAATTTGCAATGAAGGTTACTGTGCAGTCGTGTCTAACAAGTTTCTATGCAGTCTCCGGCAATGGCACAACCACAACGACCCGTGAAATTTGCCACGGTAAAAAAAGGGTATCAATTCGACTAAAAAACAGATAAAAGTAGAAATAAAAAGCAATAATTTAGCAGCAGTATGAGGCCTTCTTTCTGCCTTGGAGAATCGTTCCCTGAGGGCTCTGTTGGGGAACACCCAGTCATTTTCAACCAGATTGGGATCTAGTGAATTGGCCAAGCTAACCTTCGATATCCACAGCTCTCCTGTTCTCTTTTTTTATTTTCTACTCCACTGTGCCCTAGCACACTCTCAACAGCCATATAGATGGTTTCAAGAGCTCCGCGCTCATTGCTCTCCGAAGGGGATTGGGTACAGCTGGCAAATCTCAGCAGTACACACAAGTAGGTATGATATCAAGGCTAGGTATCTCACTCTGACTTGTCCTTTACTCACTCCTCTTACTTGGAAGAATTAACTCAGCCCTTCAGAACCGCATCCCACTAGCAGATATCTCGAGCTCAGAACCGGCCACTCCCGATATCTTATTCATAGTGTACTCTCTAAGGCTAATATTATTCACTTTTTGAGTGATATTATAGAGCACTAAGCAGGGCTTAGCATCACTAATATTGGGATTACTTGCCCTCATCACGGGAGTAACTTGATTTTTTGTTAGCTAACCATATATAGAAGCAATCTGAGCATATCTATACTGGTTATAGATTTCTCTGTTCCGGTCTTGTCTAGCTCCTCGAGTGTCTGGCCGTGCCATGGTGGCATGGGGATATTCAGACAATAGTGTGCAATAGTTGCCAGGAAATCGTACCGGCACAGAAAGCTTATTAGACACGACTGCATCCGCGTGCTCTACCCAATTCCGCATGATGAGTGAGCTATGGTAGCCTAACCAACCGAAAGTCTAACTAACTATTTCTTCTCCTATGGAGGACGGTAGGTAGGCAAGGAAGGAGGCAAGCAGCACGCAAGTGCTTTCGTATCGTACTCGTAACAGTCTAGGACTAGTGCTAGTACGGTGCGCTCGTGCACATAACCCACCGACCGACGGACCGACCGACCCATCCGTTGCTTGCCTGCCTGCCGTGCCTCCCTCCAAAGGCGCCCCCGACACGAACCGTCCATCCATCCACCAATTCATTCATTCATCTGTACGAGTACTATATACAAAGACACACCCCAATCCATCCAACCCAATCCGACCCGGCACTTGGGGATTTTAAAATTTTTTGGAGAAAATGGTGGTGGTGGTGGAGGTGATTGGAGACAAGACAACACAAGCATTTCTCGAACAAAAAAGAGTGCTTCTACGTACGGTGTGATGTCGTACCCGCCTAACTCACCCGCTCCTCCTAGCACTCACATAAAATGTTTACTGTGCAGCCGCGCATATTAACGATCTGCGACTACGAATCGAATTATTGGGCTACCATAGGTTAGGTTAGGTCAAGCCGGCCTAATTCGTGATTTTTCTTTTTCTTTTCACCAACTGCACGATACTCGAGTTTCTGCTATGCTGTGTTCTCTATGGACTCGCAACCGCCTTGTTTCTTTTTTCTTTCTCCCTTCGCTAATTTACACCGTCATAAGGAAATGAAATAAGTTATGCGCAGAGCAAGAAGTGAAAAAGGCGGGGGTGGTGGTGGTGGGTGGTGGATGGTTTCATTTTTGCATCTCTGCCTTTACCGTACCGGATTTTCGGAATAAATCCCAATGGATGGAAAAGAGAGAAAAGACAGAAAAGGCATGTCATGGTTGGATGGTTTGCTCGGTTCCATGGGTTGGTTTCAGTGCGGTAAGCGTAAATGGGTAGCCGGGAGAGGAAATACTCGCGCGGCCAGATTTATTGAAAGTTGGTTAATGACTTGGCGATCCTGCCTGCCTAGGTCACACGAGCCAACCGGTGGTCCCCAACCAAAAGATTTTTGGGAAACCCTTGTTTTTTTTAACCTGATTGGTTGATTGATTTTTGTCTGAGTTCAGGTCTGGCGCGCGAGTAAAAACTATATCGTACCAGGGTGTGGGTAAGTGATCGGAAAAAAAGTGGTTGGTTGCAACCAGTGGTTTTTACGATCACTTTTTGCACCAGGCTGGTACCATGCGATGCGATAGGGTAGAGGAGAATGGGTTATGATGTAGTTTGCTCTCTTGTAGATCTCTATGATACTTGGATATTGTTGTTACTATTATTATTACTATTGTCGTTGCTGCTGTTGCTGTTGCTGTTGCTGTTTCCAGAGGCTGGCTGGCTGGTAGGTAGGGCTTGTACAAGTATTATATCATAGGAGGAATATCTATTATAATCAGCGAGTGAGCGCTCGCGATTATTTATTTATGGCAATTGCTGGCTTTTTTTTCCTGGTTATCTGGCTCCCCTCCCTTCCACAAACCCAACGACACATAATAAAAATGATGATGATAATAATAATACTGTGCCGGGTAATTGGTTGGTTGCTTTGCTACACCGTAGGCGCGCCCCGGCCGGCTCCCAGGCACTTATTTGTACGATATGGCGAGTAAGGCAGGGTACCGTTTTCGGTAATCACGGCAAGGCCTGATAGGATGGCTACTATTCCCGTATGATATGATGCAAAAGTGTTTGGCTTCAACCTCGACTGATCGACGGCGGGAGTACTGTATGATGATGTCTGTCTGTTCTCTTCGGTACAACCACTACGCTACTATCGTACAGTACAGTACGGTACAGCACTGTTCTGGAGAATACGGTATACAGTACAAGGTTATATCAACAGATAGATAGATATATTGATAGACTGATTTGATCGATAATTGAAAAGCTTGTATTGTACGCTATGTATACACGGTGTTTATACAGCACTATCTATCTATCATGGATCTTGGAAGCAAACTTATCAGTACGCCACTACCGGCGCACTAACTAAATACAAACAAAGTGTGCTAACAAACAATTTACAATAATTATCATGATACTGCGACTGCATGGTTAGCTCTGTCGTTATCGTTGTACTTGCACAACCCTCCTCCTCCTCCTCCTCCTCCTCCTCTTCCTCCTCCCACCTCCCCCTTCAGAAGGAGATATCATAGATATGTGGTAGTGTAAGCACAATGGCACATTTAAGCGGTGAGGGATTACGTCCTCTTCATGAATAAGTGAGTACGGTAAGCAAGTTGAGAGAGACAGAAAAGGCGGAGGGGGGGATGGTCCCGCAGCCCCCGACATCTTGTACTAGTATATAAGTTACCGGTATCATACGGTAACTTAACCCGTGCACCGTCGATCATTGGTGGTTTCGATCTCCAGCGTCGAATGAATGGAGGTGGTTTATGTGATAAATTACAGCAACTGATGCGTGGTTTTTTATTGTTATAAGTGAGTAAGCAGTACACGATGGTGACTTGTGCGCTTGCTGGCGAGAGTTCATCTCTTCTTTTTTACAATAAAGAATTGGTTTCCATATTATTATCGTAATATCACTCCGGACGGTTGAAAAGATATCATAGTTGTTCCGGAAAGCTGGGGGAAAATGGGGGAAAAAGAAAAGAAAAGAAAAGAAAAACATGGGGAAGGAGGGAGGGAAGGAAGGAAAAAGGAAGAAGGAAGGAAGGAATCTGGTGTTCTCTTCTTTCTTTCCTTCTTTCTATCTACCGTTCTTTCGTTCTTTCATCCACTCATTCTTCCTGTCCCTTCTGCGTGCGGCTCTGGAAAAAGGTGAGGATATATCATAATCTGATTGGATTTGCCTGGACCAATAGACAGACCGACACATGGGCGAGCAAGATAACTTATGCAGTATGTGAGTAGCAATCAGTGATATCTTGAATGATATCTTGGATGCAAGATATCATATGTACGGAATTCTCGTAGAACGGGAACCAAGATTATTATTATTATCATTTTTTCTTTCTTTCTTTCCTTCCCACCCCTCCCTACCTCCCTCTATGCAGACTTTTAAATTTCAACTCCCAAGTGTAAAAAAATATCACTTTCCCAACTCACATACACCCACACACATACACACGCCCTTTCTTTCCTTTTTCTTCCCCGTGCCAAAGTTCAAGTTTTCCCAAAAAGTGCATTTTATTTCTCATTCACTATTGGACGTTTTCCAAGATGCCGGGTGTGGTGTATGAATTAACTGTTGGGCTTTCTCAATTTGCCAGGTGATGTCCAATGGACGAATCGATTAAATAAATGGTGGGGTGGCGGGGGAGGAAGAGTGGGTGAAAAGATGAATTTGCAGCGGAAAGGTCAAGCACGCAACGATAAAAACTGTTTCACCAACGAATGATCTTAGTTTCAGTCAACCCATCCTCACATGTTTTGGAACGATATACCCCACTAGAGGGAGGGCGTTTTTTTCCTCTTCCCTTCCAACCCTTCCTTGCACGTTGTCAGAGGAAGAGAAAGAAATGGGTTCCAAGAACCCAATTTTGCCTCCCCGAACTCATCATCTATCATTTCCCCCGCTTCGGTGCTCCCCACCTTTTCTTTACCGGGAGGGAGGGAGGGAGAGAAAGGAGGAAGGAAAGAAAGGAAAGAAGGCAAATCGCAGCTGGAAGGCGAGGAACGCCCACCTGAAACGAAACGGATAGTCGAATGAACGAGGCATTTACCCACCTCGCCTGCCTACCAACATCGCTGCGGTACAACCACCATGGTACGTCCCTCTTTGCCTCTCTCCCCCCCCACTCCTCCTAATTCTTAATGGTCACAGTTCTTCAATGGGGGCATGATGAAAATTGGCTAGTGACAAACAAGGGTTATTTTATAAGCAAAAAAGTGAATTCGTCAAAATACAGGAACAGGTAGGGTAACGAAAAAGGAATAATGATGAGAAGTGCTTGTTATCGATCCCTGTTCGTCACTCGTCGGTTTTCGTCATGTCCCCGATTGAAGATTGTACGTTATAAGTACCGTAGGATCTCGCCTTTGATGAACTGGCCCTGGACTAGGACTTTTTCAAAATCTCCGGTACTAAGAAAACTAAGCTTTTGAGAATTTTGTAAAAGACGAGATGTTTGGCCTATCATTAATTCAGAAATCTGGCCGATTGTAAACTGTCCTAGTCCAGACCGGTTCATTAAAGGCGAGATTTTACGGTATCCCTAATCTCTATACAAGTACAAGTACATAATATTATATAAAACAACAACCGAAGGGGGGGGTGGGGACGGCGGGCAGCGGCATATACTCTAAGAAATCTCACACACTACGGACTTTTTTTGATAGATATCGTAGATAAAGTGTGTTGGCGTGGGGAGGGGGGGGGGGAGGACGACGACGATGACGAGATTTATTCACCTCAACTTAAAGCTTAATACCGGTTAAGCTTCTTCTTGCTCTTCTTCCTCTTCCTCTTCCTGCGGACGAACAAATGAACAAGGGGAAGGGATCTTGACGCTCTGATCGTAGATTTTGGGAGCGATCATAGGCCTAGGTCTAGGCCCAGTAAGTGCCCGGCAGAATAGGCATAATACCCACTATCGATGGTGTTGGTATTAGTGCTACGATGGTATCAATTTGGGGGTTTTTTTTTCTTCCTAATTCTGTTTTTTGTTTTCCATTACGAGCAATTGTGCCTGGCTGGCTAGCTAGCTCGATGGCACGGGGAGGAGGCGGGGAGGGGGAGGGGGGGGGAGGGGGGGTAGGCACCTAGTCCAATCAAACATCCTATAAACAGAATTCTTCAGGCGGAGATAATAGAGCGGCTGTTCTTTTTTTAGGGGGGGGAAGGGGGAGCGAGGGGTGTTACAGAGAGGTACGGTAGGTAAAGTACCGGTATGATCGAAGGTTTGTTATTATAGATACCGATATAGTTCGACTTACTTAACACGCTTATTCACCTTACCTACAGATAATCCCGTAGCCCAGCCCAGCCCAGTTCAGTCCAATCCGCATGAATTGGAAGGATTCGAAAACCAGCTGACCAAGTAAGTCGGCAGAAAACTTGGTATTCTCCGGTTCTCTCTCTCACTCGTTCCTAACCCCGCAGCCCTTCCATCCCCCCTCAACTTTCTCCTGCCGGCCGAAGTTAGGTGTAAGGGGGAGGAGGAAAAACAGCAACGGTAATGCCGCTCTATAACGTGTGTGTGTAAAAGCGATAATGTTCAGTCCAACCCCCCCCCCCTCCTCCTCCTGCTCCTACAAAGCTCCTCCAAGCTCAATTAACCATCCAGTCCTATTCACTATCTTTATAGCATCATACAAGCTCCTCTTGACTTACTCCTGCGCTCAAGCAAGCACACTTCACCTCATTTCACTCCACTGCGCTCTGTGGGTAACTTATGGACGCGCTGTGGTATATACGTGGGGCATATACATGATTGCTGGTCGGTTGATTGATTGATTGATAGAAAATGCTTCCGACATTTTTTGTTTTTTGCTTTCTTTTTCTTCCACTCCCTCCTCCCCTTTCTTAGATAGTTTGCCGGTTGCCGGTGGGCTCTAGATAATAGAGTGAGTGAGTGAGCGCTTGTAAAAGAGCTATATAATATAGTGCTGTGCACTGCATACGGTACACGAGATATATAGCACCCCAGATCAGAATGTTTCTATATTACCACTTTAGCGTAGGCTGTCGTGGAGCATAATACAGTACAGTAGAGTACAGTATATGATAGGAGCCAAGTCGCAACCACAGCAAAAGCAGTGACCACCATAAATGAATCAGTCAGTCAGTTAGTCAATAGCTTGCACCGGTATCGTGGCTCTCCCGGGTGGCCGGCCGGCTGGCTTACTGCATGTCATACAAGTACCACTATCACGATCCCCCAGCTAGACTTACAGGTATTCAGCGATTCGCCCAACTCACACACACACCCCTTACTATGCTGGCACCTCCATCAAGCCAAACCCACATTCGCAAACTCACACTCTCACACTCACACTCACGCTCACTGACCATTCCGCAAGAAATAACAGTAATTATGCAAGTAGGTGGAAACGTACCCGAACGTGGCGCCAGGGAGGGAGGGCAAGGCATACTCGAGTGGACTAGGTAGTCCAAGCTCAAGCCCAAGAAAGTACCATAGGCAATGGATCTCTCCGGACCGGATATCCTCCTCCTCCGCCGCGGAGATATTTGATGGCGATTCGACGCGTTACCCTCCCCGCTCCTACTCCTAATGTATTATATTGTGCACCCCTGCCAAGTCAAGTCCCTCACTCATAAAAGAAGAGCATATTTATAAAATAGGGTTAGGGGGAGTTTTTTATCCTTATTTTTATTTCCATTTTGTTATTTTAATCATTGTACTGGTAGTATTTGATTATCATTGTAGATCATTGCGTTTTTTTTATACTTTCCTATACGGGAGGTGAGGTTGTACCTTCCATGTATTGGGAGGAGGGGGCGTGGGGGGGCTAAGTCGGGTGTTATGAGTACGGTAGGTGGGTAAGTAGGTAGGTATAATAGGTATACATCGAGGCGGTAGGGTAGGCTAGTACTAGTACAGTACGGTCTGATATTATGGTATGGTATTATAGAGGGTACTTGTAAGCGGTCTATGGCATAAGTACCGCACAGTACAGTACTAGTACGGCACCAGCTCGTTCGATCAGACAACGGGAAGGTGCGATTGCGGGAGCTCGGGAGTGAGCAAGCAAGCAGGCAGGCAGGCAAGCAATGAAATAAAGTGCCGGAGACCGCAGTGGTGGTGGTGGCCAACGGTAGTTGCAAGTCCAGGACCATAACTGATACTCGAGTACCGGTATTATGGGGATGAAGAAACAAGAAGAAGAGGCAAAAGTAGCTGGTATAATGCATGGCCCTTCCTTCTTTCTCAATTGCCAGGCCAGACCAGGGGCTAACTCTATCGAGGAGACGGGGGGAAAAAAGCTTGTCAATCTCCGGGTGTTCGAGGAGGAGGAGTAGATGCAGACGGTAATACTCGTACTATCCCGTGAAACTCATTGGAGGAGGTGAGAAAGAAGGGTGGTCTAGAGACGCGATATCACCAAGGCAAAATAGATAAAAACGAGATCAAGCGCAGGCAAGATGACGGCCCGGGAAAAAGCTTCTTTCCTTGTTTCCCTGTTTCCATTTTGTTTATTTAACATTTTGACTGGGAGAAACAAACCGAACAAAGAGAGAGTTGACTTGTCAGATCGATCCGTAGTGCGTTATGTTTTATGTGGGGTATATCTCTTGTGGTGATGGTGTGAAACAGTAAAATTCGCTACCAGGCGAGTTAGGCCGGATGTGGAACGAATTAATTGTTCTCACGCTGCCCAAGGGATAACGCTACACTCGTACAGCAGCATGTATGTAGCGTGCCATAGCACTGTCCTCGTTCTCGAGTACAGTACAACCGGGGGTGGGGGGGGTTGAATGGATGGATGGGCCGTCTGGCGTGAGCGTGGGGTTTTTTTCTCAGGCGCGCTGGACTCGATAGATTTCTCGGTAGCCAATCATGTAACCCCCACTGTATGGTTCTGCAGACATTTTAGCAGCACAGGTATCCGGTAATAAGTACCGGTACCAGAATATTTTGAGTCTGAATTTGGTATGAGCGGTCAGATGCACACATAATTTGCCATACAAAACTGTGATCCCTGCGTTCGGGTGCTTCGCACCTACTGTGCTACCTATATGCCATTCACAGTAAAAGGCAAGTCGAGCGCTCCAAGGAACCCCAATTGAAGACAGCGCATATTGATGCTCTAAGATTTGTTCATAGTTTGCAGGGTACAATACTCGTCTCGGGTAAGAAGTGCCCGGGCATGGGAATAGAAAAATATATGGTCAATCATCCGTGCATATCTGTGTGCGCAAACAAAACTATGCCCCCAGTGTTCGGGTTCAAAGATTCAAGGGCAAAAGCTTGGGGGAGAGAGCCTGCAAGTTAGTTCCTTGGTTCTTGTATTCCACGAGATTATTCTGGGGAAATAAAATAGGGTAAAACAAAAAAAAAAAAAGACATGTTGGACAGCATATTCTTGATATCCTTGCCCTTGGGTTCCCAAAATGACACAGTTGCACCGAGGGAGATACCGGTACTTTAATATGAGTACTCCCCAGGACACGCAGTGGATCGTGTCGGTTGCTGGGTCTCGTGGATCCATCCAATAGTCATCGATAAACATCGAACGAACTCTTCTGAGAGGTGGTGCCCTTCACCGAACCTGTCGCCCCCAAACGGCCCGGTAGATTTTTTTCCCTGAACACACACCTTACTTTTCCCAAACCGTCTGATTGGACGCTTCCCCACCCTGTGGGATAACAAGCTTTATTTCCAAGCTCGCCAAGACGATTCCGGTCCCCGAGAAATAGATGGCACCGGTATCGTAAAAAGTAAAGAATAAATAAAAAAGAGCACAAAAAAAATAAAATACAAAAAATAAAAATAAGGACGACAGCAGGACTTTGGTGTGAACAAACGAAGCACGTGGTGGTCGCATCTTCCTAATAGTTCTCCCAAACGACTGGAGGCAAGACCGTCCTGATGACCCTCCAGTGCCCTAGAGCGCTCGTTTCCTGCCAACCAATAAGCGCATCGATGTTAGACTCGCTAAGAATGGTGATGCCACCCGACGCCCCAAAGTACTGATCGAGATTTATTTCGTATTGAGGGAAGAGATAGTGTCTCCTTGAAATCGACCCCAGAATGTCGGCATCAGCCGGTGCACGGAACGTATAGGGATCCGGAGAGAGGGTGCAAAAGATAACCTAAAATTCCAAATGATTGGTGACAGTGAGCAGAGCCAGGAATGGAGTAACTAAGCTTTTCCAGTGGAGGGGATGTAAAGAGGGGGCGGGGAAAGAAGAAAAACAAAAATAAGGATACGGTAAGGCATGCTCAGCTCGCCGGAAGAAGCGGCATGAAGGAAAGTGGAGAAAGAGAGGACAAAAAAAAGAGGGCTGCATTCTCCGTACGGATTCGTGACTGTAACAATGAACAGGGTTGGAAAGAGACAGGGTCCCAGCTATCTGCCTATCAGGGCTTGCCCCTCCTTCCGCGAGGTGGGTCTTGGGGGAAATAACCGAGAAGCAGGGTCCAGCCTGACCCGGCCTAGGTAACAAGAAATGTGTCCTGAAGCCGTAGGAGACAAGAGATAAACGGAACCAGGAAACCAGAGAGGGCCCAAGAAAAAGGCAAACAGAATGCCTTAAAGCAGGGTTCAAAGATCCCGTAACACAAGCCAGATAAAGATCCGAAAATCTTGCTGAGCCGACAGAAAAAGAAACACGCTTTGGATATGAAATACCTAGTGTGGTATGTGATTTACCTCGACCTGAGGAACCCGAGAAAAAGGAACAAAAAAGGAAAAAGAACGGGTCGGTGCTTAATGCAGGTGTATTACGAACCGCTTAAAGAGACGGAGTGTAGAGCAATCGAGGTAATCAGGAGTCGTCAGGGTTGTAAATAAAACTCACCATGTTGGTAAAGTCATCAGTGGCTTTATCGATGTCCTCCTCAGGCATATCCTCCCTGAAAACCCTGCAGCCATTGAATACCGTTCGCACGGTTTCAATGATCGACTTTGCTGCCTTCAACTTCAAATCGCCCGCCCAATTCTATCAATCACGTGATTAGTAACTCCGATAGTACCAATACGGCTACTCCGAACCCTGGTCCCATCGGAAAATTATCGGGAGTATTCAAGGGTCCAAGACGTCACAACTCTTCAAGTTGCCGTTCAAAGTAACCGAGGGATTAGGGGTTCAATGGGTAAAGCTTACAATCGCAATGACGCCGTCCTCGGAGAGAAGGCCCCTTAGTCCAACAAGGAATTCCCGAGTGAACAGGCTCGCCGGGACAGCTCCTCCGGTAAAAACGTCATGCAGGATATATTCATACTTCTTCCTGTTCTTGCCCTTGTTGCTGTTTTCCCTCTTAACAAAGGTGATAGCATCTTCAATGTATGCCGTGTGATTCTCTTTAAGCCGGAAGAACTCTGTCGCATATTGATGGACAACGGGGTCCAGCTCAACGACATCTGTCTCCACCCCATGAGCGATTAACCCGTTCACAGCAGTGCCAATTCCTAAACCACTATAAGCGAACAACGGTGGTTAGTCTCACCACATGAATCTAGAGTAATCTTAGGATTATGAGATATACATAGCTAGAGCCTTTGGGCTGGGGTTCTTTGGGGGTGGGTCAACCAGCCGGACGGCTTCCAACATCACAAATATAGCATAAATTGGTTCTTTAAGGCCCTGGTCCACGTACTCGAACCCCGGAGGAGGTTTCTCCCACACTCCACCCAATAAGGAATGATCGCAGCGCAATACTCTGAAATGTTGATGGTTGTGCTGAAGCACAGAAATATAACCTGTATTTGACTCTTGACGAGCTAGAAGGGTATAATTCGAGGCTGTCAATGTTTCATTGAGCCCAATAGTAGAGGTACACATGCTATTGTACATGTTTGTATGCAACATCGCGGGGATAGCTGTAAGGAGTAAGAGAGAAGGAGACACCAATGCATAAATTCCAGCAGCCAGGTTAGGGAGTCCGCAGCGGGTGAGAATCCATGACGATCCGATACGGTTCACGAGGTGTTTCGGAACCAATGACTGCATGTTCCAGAAGTACCCGACAAACACGCCTGCCACGATTCCGTCTGTGGCAAAGTTTCTAAAATCGGCCAGACGAGCCGTAGAGTAAACCGACAAGAAGAGCAGAGGGTAAAACGTTACACCCTCGGTGATTATTGGGCCCCAGACAGGGCCCCAGCTGTTAGAGTACCTAACGAGGGTTCGTTGAATCGCAGGCACATAAAGGGACAGAATAGGCAACAAATTCCTAGCTTTGAATGGGAGCTTAAACGGAAGGTATTTCGCAACCCACGCTGCTGCAAACACGAAAGCCGATATCTTTGAGTGATAAAGTGACGTCGGGATTCCACCGTAAACAGGCGCTAATGCTATTTGAGAGGCGTAAGACATGATTGAGGCAGTTGATAGAAGGACAACAGCCTTGAACAGGGCAAGTAGTTTCGAAAAACCTAAAGCGGTGGGGATGGCAAGTGAATTCCGCGAGGTTTGCGCTCGTTTTGCCATAGCTCGCGCACCTTTCGCAGACCGTTTGGAAGGTGCAGTCGCCGCCATTGAGAATTCGCTCGACGGCCAATAAAAGGCGAAAAACTAGCGAGGTTCAAAATACTTGTTTAGCTCCGAGGCCCGATGATAGAAGGTGTATTTACCAAGGAGTTTTCCAGAAACAAGAACGACAAGGCCGGCGTGTCGATAAGTAAAAGGGTACTGTAGAGACCAAGAAAACACTGCGTGACGGAGAGAAGAAACCCTGCTATCGTGGGAATGGAGGTGGCTGTAGGACGCCTTCCCAAAGGCGGGAAATTTTTACTTTACAGCTGAAGAGGCAGGATCAGCTTCAGCATGGAATGGGATTCCGAAGCGCCCGGAGCTGTCACCCTAAACGAAGACAAGGGTGCCACCTGGCACCTTGGCTCAAACGCGGTTACCAAAGCGGATCTGAGACCTTGAACGTCATTCATTATTCTCCTCGCTTGATCACTCTCCTCTTTTTTTTCACCCCCACAACACTTCTAAACACTATTTGGTCTTCCCGCCTCCCCCATCATTCATGCCTGGAAGAATTGTCAATGAAATGGAAGTTGACTCCCTTGCCCTGACAAACGGACCGGGGCCCTTCGACCAGACAGCCAATCAAGGTCAACCCTCGACTACCTACCAGCTACACTCGAGACCATACTAACTACTTCCTTCTTGAAGAAGCCGTTCAGGGGGACGACCCTTACTCTAATCTAGATCGAGCGCGACGGATTATAATCAGAAATAGACGGTAAATAAGCCACCTACCTACCTACCGTGCCTTATTCAGCCCTAAATATGGGAGCTCCTTAAGACGTTCCCCTCATTCCTCCGATATGTATGCCTATCACGAGCCAAAGAAGGAGAAAACGAAGCTTACCTCCGACCGTGCCCAAGCTAAAGCCTAAACTACATCTCCAAGAATTCATCAACATACTTTTCATCCCCAGATCTAGAGCTCGCCGATCCGCTTCTGTACGATAGGCTAATCCGCCACTACCAAACGCCATCCGAGCGGGAAGCAGAAGGTCGGAATAAGGGTTGGTCCGGTATACTCGAAGCCGACATAACCCGCTCAGAGGCCAAAGTTGAGGCGCTCCGCGAAAATCCCCGGGAGACACTAGAGTCGCGGGCAGAAACGAACCAGGGACAGACAGTATCGTCGAAAGAGGAAGCTGAGCAGGTGTGGCGAGAGACCATGACACTGCGGTTTCTGGAAGGGAGGGATGAGGAGGCGGATTATGCAGCTATCGATGAGAACGAGGAGTACGATGATTATAGGCAGATAGAGAGAGATGCTCAGGATGCCTACTTTGATGCCGAGAGTCCGTCGGTGGAGGGGTCCACGACTGGTGATACTGGTATTCAGGATTTTTGAATAGTACTGGGTCCTTTAGGGTGACTATGATATCAAGTACAAAAATCATCCGAATTCGATTATCAAAAGAAGTGACCTTTTCTAGGCCATTTTATCATTTCTTAAATCCCCCAACATTTAATCTCAACCCGTGGCACATCGGGTTGCCGCCCAAAACCTTCATTTTGACCCCGATTAGAGGCTTGCAGGGAAGCTCTATTTTCTTTAAAGTAGTATGCTTGGTTGACACCAGAATTCAATAACCAAGTTACAATAACAAGGTCAAAATGAAGGTTTCTCAGGTACCGGCCTGGCAAATATTCCGCAAATCTTCACTCTTAATAGTGTAGAGACATTGTAGCAAAACCAGTTCCACTACCAATATTCAGAACAAATTTTTTTCTCAAAAAAGAAATGGATACCTGAACCCCGGTACCAATGTTTCCTCGATGTATTTTTGGTCTCTTTGGAAACATTTTTCAAATTCGCCCTCCCGCAGCCAAATACTCTTAGGAATTGGAAATACCGGATTACAACAGCTTGAGATCATTCCAGCTACCATCAGCAACTCACGTTTTGCGGTTCTCAAGGCTAGAATAGGACGACCCTGACTGACAATGGAACGTCCCCTGAATGATTAAGTCATAAACAATCACTCGACATCAAGTTATAGTTCGCGTTGGAAATAGTAGTTTAATAGCCACTTGGAGTAGGAGATGCCCACACTCTAAGGCCGTAGTGGTATGCGTATGCATCGGCGAAGTGACGCGCAAGCTATGAAAAATTTTCACACCCCTGTCTTTCTTTCCTTCCTGTCCTCTCTCTCTCTCTACTCCCTTCTCTCTGTTCACATCTTTCCTCAAGTCTTTCCTTTCCATCGACCTATCACAATCAATCATGATCTTCACCTCCGCTTAATACAAACTTTGTGTCTCCACTGAAACCGTTCCACTCCGCTGCGCAAAACTCTCACCGTCGATCATTACCTCCGCATCAATTATTTTCAACAGTTCGTGTTGGAAATATGGCTTCAATCTGACGGAAGTATATCCGGCGGGGAATAGTGGGACTCATATCATTGGCACTGTACACAGGTACCTCTCATAGGTACAAGCACCGCAGCCTGGCGCCCAAGTAGCAATGAGAAAAAACGGACTTCAGGCATTTTCTTATCCTCCTCCCACAACCGTACTATTCTCACATCCGACAAGTCTTTACTTTCTCCTCGATCGATCTCTCATCTCGCATACTTTGTATTTCCGACGGTTCGTAGATTACGAAGCTCGCCGAGGTCGTCGAGGCATTATGGACTCGAGACACACCACTGTACGGCACAAACGGAAGTGTGCTCATTTGGAGATGTGTGCAGTACTACACAAACTGCTATCGGACACCTTGTAATTCCATCCTTAACTTATGTCAAGAAAAAGCGACGACACCGGATGCTTGCATCAACGGAACCTCCAAAGCTACACTCAAGCGTACAATTTAGTACTCACCCATTGAACCCCCCCTCCCCCACCTGCCTCATATGCCACTTCAGGTGAATAGTAATATATATTGGCTTCGAAACAAAAGGAGACACACACACACTACTTAAATAATTAATTTGTGACGCAAGTCTTGGGACGGGCCGGCTCATGGTCTTTTGTAGTTTGGTAGTTTTCCAATCTTTAGGCAACTCGATTTAATTTAGCAGATGGGGAGTTAGGTGTGTTACTTGGTGTAGGGAGCGGCAGTGTGTCATTCTTGCCGGAATGTTTGAGCCATCGTCTGAGCCAGGGGCCATTAGTAGGGCAGAGGCACTATCGAAGCAAAGCAGTACCCGGCCGTTTATCAGGGGGACTATTATGAATGAAAAAATGAAAATGAAAAAAAACACAATAGAGTGATAATATAATATATCATAAACTCAGCAAATCGCAGTGTATGCATGAAATGCTTTGTAGGTTAGGTCAGGCTTGTACACGATTTATAGGCCGTCCAACCCGGAGTCCGCCCAAAGCCAGATCTAATCCAGCCCATGGCAGGCACTGCAAATAGCAATACCCCCATATTATCAAAAGCACAGGGTGAAATTGTCATTCCCGGAATACACGGGGCCCGTATAGAACAGTCGCCACCGACCCCGACAACCTCACATGTAGACCTGATATAAATTCTACCCCAACCCATTCCCATATCAATACGGAAGCTAAGTTAAACATAATTTGTGCTCTATAGCCCCTTAGGCTATAGCCAATAATAATATTATAGTATGATGTCATGGTATCTTCCCGTACTCCAATCCTGACTATATCGTACAAATTTGGGTGGACCTCACTATTATATCTTGATAGTAACGCTCGCAGCCCTCCTAATTCCGGAACCCATAATGTTAGAAACAAAGAGAAGAAGGAAGCCTTCCTCGGAAACTGTCAACCGGCCGATTCTGAGGAGGTTTTGCTTTTTTTTTACACACGGTATTGCAGAAAAAATAAATAAGGGTTTCCAACCTTCCGGCCTGAACGCTCAACGGAAGGGTAGGAAAAATGAAGTGTATGGAAGAAAATGAAAAGGGGAATGGGAAAAAAAAACAGACAAGAGAAAGATGCACTAAACAAATTACCGAGTGATAATCTATGATCTGGGAACAGGAAGGAAAAGAAACAGCCATGAATGGTTAATGACAATGAGCTATTTCACTCGCAGCGTGCGAGGCGAGGGTGAAGAGTGGGGAAGGGAGGAAGAGAGGAAAAAGTGAAGAGAGAAAAAAGTACACCCTGAGTCCAAGAAGTATTGGGTGCATGGCGAACAGCCAAGCAGATCAACAAGAGGGAAAAAGAAAAGCCAGAAGACCTGCACCGAACGACCGACCCAATAAGGAAATAACAATAGCATGTGAAGCTTGAGTATAGTAGCGGTTTAGCTAAGAGTGGGTTAGGACTCAAGAATGAGAAAGCTTTGCACTAACAGCTATCCGGAAAGTGAGAAAAAAAGATATTTAGTCGGGAAAATTACCCACCGAGAGAAACAAACGCCCTATATGGGCTCAAACATAACAAGCGCCGTGCATAATGAGAGAACATTCCTGAAAATTTCAAAGAAAAGGTCCAGTGCAATATAAATATAAAAAATGAATAGAATAGGGCAACGAGGAAGCAGGCTGAAACGATGACAGGCGAATAGGGTTAGTAGAATCCTGGATGAAAGAGAAACATCCAACCCTCGTGCCTTTCATCTTATCATTCCAACACAAACCCTAACCCTAATTAGGGTATTCAGGTTTCCCCGAAGGTCACCATAATTATACCTTCTCAGTCGTTATCCAGGTATCTCCTCCAACCTTCCCGGATGCACTCGATACCCCCACCATTCTCAGCCTCCACAATCACGAACTTTTCCCACCTTGCCTCGCCGGTCTTTCCACCGATCCCAACCGCGACCACAGAGTCCTCTCCGATCCATCCTAATGCACCCCGACCACCACCTTCAAAGGGCGCATGCGCAGCACTCCACTCACTGGAAAAATACTTCGGGAGGAGAGGGAGCTTGCTCAACAGTGAATATCGCCGGTTATCGCCGGACGGGGCATTGGAAGCTGTGCTGTGTGAAGATGATGGACGAACCGGTGGCTGAGAAACAGAAGATAAGGAAGGAAGTTCGAACACATGGAGTGTATTTTTGTCACTAGTTACAGCTAGTCTTGATGAGGAGGGGGATATTGCCAGTGAAAAAATTGCGGCCTTATCGATCCCTCTACGTAGCTCTCTGATCATCCGAGACGTAGCTGTTGAGTAAACGTGAATTAACGTACCCTTGTTGGTATTAGTAAAGTTCGTTTTATATTAGAGGAGCACTAGGGAATACCGTTTCTGATGCGGTGGCTAAAAGATCATCCTGTGGCGAAATTGTGATTGCTGATAGTGGAGTCGAATGTGCAGGTATGATACTGACGATCCCAGTTGCCAAATCAAAGATATTTACATGACCTGGTGTTCTGCCAGGAAACGCTAAGAACTTTGATGAAAGTACGACAAGCCCTAGCGGGTTATCATGCGTTTCAAAGACATGTAATCGAGTAGGGGGTGACGAGAAGGCATAGATATGAACCGTGCCAATCAAGACAACTATTATCCGCTGCCGTGACAGGCGCACAGCGTGAACCTCGGAGCGAAACTCAAGAGTTATCACGGCCTTTTGCTTGATATCATCCCATATTATGACTTTGTTTGGTGGGAACTTCGGGGAGCGACCCCCGCCAACAAGAGCAAGGTAATTAGCTCTGCCCAACATACATGCTACACCAATACCGGCACCAAGACCTATATAGAAAGTAGGATATGTCAGTCTTTAGTAAAACTATAGATTTGGCATCGGAGAGCTGGGAGAACACACTTCGAGATATTTGAAGGTCGCATGGATCTGTATTGTAGACTAAGATATTACGACATAGATAAGCTTCATGATCAGGTGCCGCCGCCCGGGAGGACGAGTATACCACAAAACCCACTATCGAGGCCAATAGAGAAGCAAGAGTTATCTTGGTTTAAGGTAGCGGAGAGTGCTTGTGGACGGCCGGTAGTCGCTATTTGTGGTCGGGTGTTCATTGCGAAAGAGGGAGCGAGGCAGAAAGTGGGGGAAGGGTAGTGAATCAGCAAGGAATGAGCTCAGGAATATGAGTAATAACAGGAGTATCGCGGAAGATGAATAGTGCCGGTCCGTCAAGTATAACAAAGTGAGAGAAGGGATGGAGACGGTGGAGGAGAGAGAAGAGAAGGCGAAGGAGCGTCCAATATCGTAATTCTATGGAAACTACCGTATGAGAGCCTCTATATGACGACGGGTGATACTGTCGCGCCAGATATAAGCTCGAGACCCGAGAATAACAGTGATTGTTAGAGTACGGGCGAGCTGCAGAGGAAACGCCGTACGCCCGAACAAGCTTTGAAGGAAAGAAGCGATACCGGTGCCAGTCGACACCAGCCCTGGATGATAAGGCTGCTTGCTGGCTCTTGCGGGTGGGTCCAAGGTTCGTCACGCGTTGGAGTCGCGAGAGACAAATCAGGCCCCAGTGGCTTTACCGCTCGATCCCCTGCGTACGATAACGCACGCATCTGCGTTCTATCTATCCCCGTGCTACCAACGCTCAGATTTCAGGGACCTTCACCCGGGGCGGTGACACGGGAAGGAGGATCGACAACAGTCTGCCGCACACTGCTTGTTCCTGCTGCTCCTAATTTGCCGCTGCTGCTGCTTTGCTCCGGCTTCTCCTCATTGCCTCCTGACTGCGATTCGATTCGAATTCCGCAGCTGCGTCTATCCGCCTTCATACCCTAACGACACCCCCCTCAAACCCGATCCATCCCATCTCTTCCTCATCCATCACCACTGCTCAGCGCACCCCCGTACCTCGTTCCAAGTGCACCAACCTGAACATTACCTACTGCAACAGTTTCGTACCGTTTCAACAAACTCAACCCCTTCACCATTTCAGATCCGATTGAGCTACAAGATAATACGAACAAACTGTTCGATCATAGTAGCCTTCTAGGAAACTTTTGACGGCAGAATGGACCGCGCCGGCGGCTTCGACGAGAGGCCTGGCTCGGCCATGTCCAATACATCATCGACCAAATCTGAGAAGGAAGACATGTGGTCGTCAATGCTGTCTTCTGTTGCTTCTTCCAAGAGACTGCCACATAAGTCCGTCCTAGTCTTAGGTACATACCATCTTTATCCTCAACAATTCCATGGATTGGAGCTCTGGAGCAGTCGGAGGCTAATGTATTGTCGGAAACATCTTAGGTGGATCGGCGGAGGGACAGAAGGAGTTTGTGGAATCTTTGGGGGGAGGAGTAGGGAGCAACACTGGCGGGGGGAACCGCAAAGGGGAGAAGAGGCCCCCTATAGCTAATGAGTTTGCTTTGGGCTATACCTACCTTGATGTTCTGGATGCCGACCACGAAGGTTGCTCTTTTTTACCAAACCATTCCCTGCATTCTCTAATAATCCCATCCGTGTAGATGTTCTTGCTCGCCTGGGGGTGTATCTAATTTCCGAGCCTACCCCGTCTTTCATACCACTTCTCCAGCCTCTTTTTACTCCCGCAACGCTCCCCGAGACTTTGGTTGTCATACTCCTCGATTGGTCAAAACCCTGGGGTTGGATGAGATCTATTAAGACGTGGGTTCGGTTGCTCCGGGGGATATTCACTAGCTTGGATGATGACTGCCGAAGAACATTGGATGAGGTTACACATGCATGGGAAACTCGACGCAGTACATATACGGATGCCGGGGGTGGAGAAGTAACCATTCCACTGGGCCCGGGAGAATTTGATGAACCCCTTGGATTGCCTCTTTGTGTTGTCTGTTATAACGTATGACCTACTCCTCCCTTTCCCCTATATCTGTGACTCTTTGATTCTTATTTTTGAACATGGTGTCAAGGCGGACAAGATTGAAATGTTAGAGAGGGAGCGAGGTTGGAAGGAAGAGGCATTTGATTTCGTTCTCCAATTTCTAAGGACGGTGTTGCTGAAACGTAAGTATCGCACACAAAAGCACGTTCGTTCTCACGAAAGGGAAACGTAGCTAACATTTCGAAGACGGAGCTTCGTTAATTTACACGACCCCCTCCGCGCCATCCCCGATAAGGCCGTTAATACTGTCCTTGCTATCAATACAACCATCTTCACGGGTATGCAGCCACACCTCCAGCGAAGAACATCACTGATACGGGAGTACAGCAACAGCCCTTGAAACATAACGTGATTGATCGTGATAAGGTCCTTGTGCCTCCTCATTGGGATTCCTGGGGGAAAATTCGTGTCCTGCGTGAAGGCTTTGACGTTGAAGGGATAGGTTCCGGTTGGAGCATTGATATTTCTCCGGGCTCAACCGATCAGTCTGGTGTGGAGGATGGGGCCGTGGAGATTTATGAAGAAGTCATCAAGGACCCTAAACGCGGTGATCCCGAGGGACTCAATATACTCAACAAAAGCGGGAGCAGTGGTGGGATTGAAGTGCCTGCTGTCGATACTCAGGTATTCCTTGCTGGCCAATTGGAATTACTGGAGGCCAAAGCTGCAGAAGAAGTGGCTGCAAGAGGTGGGAAAGAAGATAAGTATAATACAGCAAGTGGGGAGGAGGTTATGGAACACGTAGGGCCGGTGCAGTTTAACGTTGGTGGGATCCAAGTCGATGCCGAGAATATGCTTGAAAGGTTAAAAGTAAGTATTTTAATCCTACGCTCTTTCATCCGACGTCCATCAGAAGTTTCAACTTGAGTTCAGGACTGTTTCGTAGCTAATTTCTCTCAATAAAGGAACGAGAGCAAACCAGAGCTTCCGAACGGGAACCAACACCACCGAATCCGACGGGCAGCGAAGGGGAGAGCCAAAAAGAGGTATTATCTGCATTCTTCACCTCGCTGATGAAGAAGAAGGGGGCAACCAAGGGAGCTTCACCTGGATCCTAGTTGGGCAATTGTAGCCAAACCGTAATATATCATTGCTTGTATCATTCTACCTTTAACACCCCAATGTACCATTTCGGGTCCTTTCTGTCCCGGCACTCCCTCAGGCTTCTACATGTGGCACTTAAGTACTTATTATTATTGGCTCCCCATCTGCTTGCTCTCTTTCTACTGTTTTCCCTCTTTTTTTTTTTTCCTTTTAACCACCCTTGGTTAGAGGAACCCCACCAAGATTTAGGGAAAAAGTTATTTTAATTGATTAAATAGAGCGGAGCAGCAGACATATATCTGTGTGCCACCTGGCAGGAAGTGCAATATAAGAGGGGAAAAGGCAAAAGGAAAAATATGGGGAAGGCGGCATCAAGTGTTCCGGGACAGCACTAATTAATAAATGTTCAATATTATACCAGTATACAATTGGTAAACCCTGGGGTGTGTGCGATGGCAGAGGGACAGAACGTCGGTAGCAAACAAAGCGCTGTGCCTAGCAAATATCCCTAAAGCACCCGCGCCTGTGAAACTACCACTGTTACTATGGTTTGATAATGGCACTGTATATTGTAGAGAGCGAGAGCGTAAACCACCTGCTTATATACGACACTAGACTTGTTTTTTTTTATCCCCAGGGCTACCGAACTCCGGTTACAAATGGAATGAAATGAAATGGTTAAATGGGAAGTGTCACAGATGAAAATGAAAAAAATATTAGAGGACCAAACTAACGAGATACTCAAACTTGAAATTGAACCCAACTTATCCCTCCAGGAAAGACTTGACGCTGCCGCCAATGTTCTTGACGTCCAGTAGGAAACTATCGTGACCAAAGAGACTAACGTCTTGGCCGAGTTCGACATGCTTGACGTTAGTATTCCCAGCCTTGCGGAGGGTATCGGCAATTTCACGCTGTTGCCAGGCGGGGAAGAGGATATCGCTCTCCACTCCGAGAACCAACGTTGGGATATTCCTCATTGGGGATAAGCCCAGTACCAGGTCGTCGGATGCGACTGCATCGTCGCCGCCAGACTCCGCCTGGGAAGAACCTTTACTCGGCTGCTGCTGCTCGGTGTACGGCACTGTGGGCAAGGACAAGGAGCAGGCCTCGCTCTCACTGCCACCGTGCTCGCTGTCGCTGGAGTAGGTCTTGAGGAGCTTGTGCTTGTTCTTCTGGCGCAACTTGCGGATGCTGTCCTGGTTCGTGACGCCCAGGTCGAAAAGGTCCATTGCCTTCGACACGTACAGGAGACTATTAGCGTCGTATTCCAGGCAGAACTTCTCGCCCGCGTGATCAAGGTAGGTTTCTATTAGGAAGTCCGGACATAAAGCGGGAGGGCGGGATGGGTCTGCGCGCTGCCGGCCGAAGCGCTGTTCCCATTCGGGACCTGAGCGGTAGGTTACAGTGGCGATTTGCCGGGCCAGCTTCATACCCAGGTGCGGTGGGACCCCGCCGTAGTAGAAGCCGCGGTTCCAGTTTGTGTCGGCCATCAGGACTTTATTTTTCCAATTTTTTTTTTGGAATGGTGAGTATTCCGAGATGGGTGGAATTTTATGGGTTTGCTTGTTACATACCTTGTCTCTGAGCATGTCTCAATGCAATGCTGTAGGGATGACTTCGGGCACAACCACTTATGCTCACGATCCTGCCGATTCTATCAGGGTACAAGACCCCCGCCGCAAGACTCTGCATGCCGCCCATACTAGCTCCGACACTTGCCATGAGCTTTCCCACGCCGAGTGCGTCCAGCAAGCGAAACTGAGCTCTGACCATGTCACTCATAGTCAGGATGGGGAACCGTGTGGCGTATCGCTTCCCGTCTGCTGGATCAATGCTGGCCGGTCCCGTAGATCCATAACAGCCCCCAAGCACATTAGTACATATCACATGGAAGCGATCCGTATCGAGCGCCAACCCAGGACCCATGAACTTCTCCCACCAGCCAAGGCGTGGGTTGTCCTCGTTGGACTTTGCATGAGAGGATGCGGAGAGACCGGTGTGGAGGAGGACCACGTTGGACTTGTCGACGCTCATCTTGCCCCAGGTTTCATAGGCTATAGTGAACTCCTTCAGTATCCCGCCATAGTCTAGCAACAGCGGGTCCTTTGACGTGAACTCTTTATGGACACCGGTCGTGTAAGAAGGTTCGGGACCACTAGTCGCGGACCGGGACACGATCTCCTTGGTCCTCGACTCCACGGCGTCCAGGCATGGGAAGGACATTTGTGGATTGGACGCCACGGACCCGGAAGTTTTGGACGGGGAAGCGCTAAAGCTCCGGAGTGGCCGCCATGGGCCCGCCTGCAACGACGGGGGGCACTTCCGTAGCTTTGTCGCATTGACAATGGAAGAGATGTTTGTATGGCAAGGCCGCACCGGGTAGCGAAGCAATTTTGAGAATTGAGATCGCATGTTTGTTAGAAATTACGAGGTCAACAGGGTGCTTCCTCGTATCTGCGATAAGGGTGTGTCAGGATGAAGGTTGATCTTGTCTTGGATTTTTTTTTTTTTTTTTGCTTTGTGTCCCTGCGAACACGATACGGTATGGGTTCGGTGGGCGCTTGGGTTCCTTGTCGTGTCACTGATGAGGTTTAGGGATGAATAGACGGGCTAGGATTGCGGGGTGGGGGCGGGGATGGAAGGGAGAGGGCTCAGGATGACGGGAGAAATTTACACCTAATAGCAACATTTTGTCGTTGTTCCCATCCGATTTTCGATTATTATTTTTTTTAAGCCATACTGAAGCCCTCGAGCACAAAAGAAAACTCGGAATGACGCCATCACTTGGGGAGCATGCCCGCATCGTCAGAGTGCAAGCAACCAACTAATATCATACTCAAACACCTCCAACACATTTAAGGTAATGAGGCAAGTAGTAAAAGGATTTGTTACATCTTACTGCACACTCCCTGATCTACAATGCGCCCACTTTCTGGCCTTGCCACGGAACATTTCTCATGCCGTGCCGGCTTTGGATACATGGTCCCACGCCGCCGGATTAACTTAGAGGGTTTATGCAGAAAGACTTAGGTTGGTGCTACTACTGTATAACGTAAGCTAATGACAAAGCCTGGCGACCTGGTTCCTTGATCTCACTAGGGTCAATGTGTGAGAACTGATGAAATCGCACATAGAGAATTAAGGGCCCTAGGTGTCAACTTCCACCACGCTTTTATGTCTTCATGGGGGTATCGTTTTGTAGCCATGCTATTTAAATATAATTTCAACAAGAGTGAGTACAAGGTGCTTGGCAATTGGGCGCTGTATCGCCTCTCGGAAAGACCTAGTTTAAGGGGGGGGGGGGGGGCCCCCCCCCCCCCCCCCCCGGGGCGGGGGGGGGGCGGAGGGGGTGGGGGGCGGGGAGGGGGCACAA